>Ga0209417_1000079_pt1 | contig 269680 bp, 283 predicted proteins | sample RifGroF2_FD_184002 | JGI IMG/M metagenome (GOLD analysis project Ga0209417, IMG submission 184002) | Groundwater microbial communities from Rifle, Colorado, USA - Groundwater F2 (SPAdes) (version 2) | ecosystem: Environmental > Aquatic > Deep subsurface > Groundwater | place: Rifle, Colorado... | reverse complement strand
AAATACGGGCCAGATAATTTGAGGTCAGAGACGTACCGTCAACAAGGGTCGATCCCCATACTCTTGAGTCTATGGTTCGGCTCTCAAGTACTCCTGAGGCTTGTGTCACAACCTCGTTACCTGATCCTGCAGACAAAGAACCTATCCTTGCAGTCCCCGCCACATCCAAACTATAAAGAGGAGCACTTGTTCCAATCCCTAATCGCGCACTTGCGTTGTTCCACCATAAATTGTTGTTTCCTGTAAGAGAACTTGCACTATCCCAGAAAGCTATTTGTGTCGCAGCACCAGCTCCGGTAATACCGCCAATGCCTGACACAGATGCACATTTCCACACCTGTCCGATTGCATCCCATGAAAGTATCTGATTCGATCCGCAGCCCCCTAATAATCTTAGCCCGTCTGAGGATGCTTCTAGTCCTGAGTTAGACGACGACACCGCGGTTGTGCCGGTTGTAGCGGTGTCTATTGCAATACTGTCCGTCGCGACGGATATTCCGTTTCCCGCTCCGACATGAAGAGTTGTTGCCCCCGGTCCCGTTCCGCCTAAAAGACCCGACCCCCCGATTAAGGAAGTAATAGCATAGTTTGACACGTTGTTTGAATCTACTAGGGTCCCTGTGCGTCCGGTCAACAAGTTAAGTTCCGTTGTGCTGAGTGTGGCCCCATCCATAATATTAAGTTCGGTAGCACTCGCCGTAACTGCCGTGCCCCCTACTTTTAAGGCATTAGTATTCAAGGTTCCATTCACAAGCAATGTGGCGGTAGTTTCGGTAAAGGAAAGAAGGGTGTTATCGGTCGTCATTGTTCCGGTGTTATCGGCATAAAATACCCCATTAGGTTGGTACCCGACCGTAGTTATAGGTCCGACAAACGTACCGTAAATTGTCCCCGCTACCTCAAGGTCGCCTTCTATGTAGCCACTTTCTTGCTGTCCTGTTATCCATGCTGCGGTCGAACTACCGTTTCCGACATGCAGTGCGAATTGCGGGTCAGTTCCCCCTATGCCTACATTGCCGTCGGCTGATATATATATACGTTCGACATCATTTGTCCTAATTGTAAGACCTACACTGTCGGCAGTTCCTATAAAATCCGTGGTATCATCCGTTCCTGTGTTGCCTGCAAGCATCCACGCATAGGAAGAAACAAAAGCATCGGAGTCCGACCAGACAGGTGCGGAACCGCTCACCATGAGTATTTGATTAGGGGAACCAATGGTAAGAGCTGTCATAGTATTTCCTGAACTGCCTACTAAAATACTTCCCGCAGGTACTGTTGTTAATCCCGTACCGCCGTAGCCGGGAGCAATTGTGGTTCCGTTCCACACACCTGTAGTAATAGTTCCGAGAGAGGTGATGCTGCTAGTGGGTAAAGACGCCCAGCTCCCGTCTTCGATCATGAGGATGTTGCCGTCATCCGTGTCAAGATCACCTACCTCGATCCCGCCTAGACCGACTACTTTGACATCGTTTAGGCCGGTTCCTTCCACATCACCCTTGATGTCCAGGAATTCCTCCAAGGTAGTTTCAGTTACATCGTCTATGGCCAGGAGGTTGTTAAGAGATGCCTCGTCTGTCATATCTATCTTGCCTGTTGTAAGAGTACCGGTTCCTAGGTTTGCGTCCGCGTTTTGAGTTTCTATGCCGCCTAGTAATGAAGATAGCCCTGTAACCCTAATTGTTTCATCTATATTCACATTTCGTCTAAAATTGGCAGGAACATTTATGTTGTAGATGTAGCTGGTGATTTTGTCTTTTGAGCCAAGGGTTAGCCCTCGTATTTCGTAACCCTTTTCGTTTCTTTCGTTTTTGGTGCCGATGCTAAACGAAAGAATTTCTACGCCATTATCTGTAAATCTTACATTTTCGGATAGACCCGCCAGAAGTAGTATCGCTGCGAACGACACTACGGCGAATTTTGCGGTTTTAAAAAGTCCGGGGGCTGTTTTTAAAGTTGTACTGTGCGCAAAATTTTGAGGGAGATCACTATGTGTTTTATTTAGGTTAGGTAGAACGCCGTTAATTTTTGGCCATGTAAATTTGAAGGGTTTAACCGAGGACCTGTTTTGAAAAAAAGTTTGAACAGTAACTGTCGATGTGTCGTTAACGTTAACATATGATTTTTTGCGTGCTTGTTTTTCTTCGTCCAGTATTTTTTTGAATCTTGCGACCTCGGATACATCGTATACCCTATAATTATTATCCAGTCTTCTTGATGAGATTTTACCCTCCGCTTCGAACCTTCGGAGTGTAGAGGATGAAACGTTTAATAAATTCGCGGCTTCGGATACTTTAACATAACCTTCACTACGAAAAATGTTTGAGTCTAAATTTGAGTAATTTTTTTTGTTATCTTGGGCAGCTATTTCCATGGCAGGAAGGTTTACTATTTGCTTATCTTGCAACAGATAGTAAAGTTATTACAAATAATAGAGGGTTTTTTTTACTCAGTCAATACTTTTTTTCCTTTTGCTAACAACAAGTGATAAGGTTTTTCAGTTTTATGTTTATTAATATTTACATAGGAGCCTCAAACCTTGTTTTTGCTTTTATTGGCAGTCTTTTCGCATAATTAAATTATTAACGTGTGATAATATGATATTTTTTTGCTTTTAAGTTGTGTGTTTTTAGGTTGTAGCTAGAACCTCTTTGAGAGATGTAAATCTATGACGTGCTCGACAATCCCTATAAATTCTATCGCGAAGGTTTGCGAATATTTCTTTGGTCGTTATACGAAGTTTTTATTTTTTTAGCCCCCGGTTTTAATAGACCCCATAGTACAACAAACTTTTTAACGTCCGGTGTGTTTTAAAAAATCCTATCTGCGTGCAATTGTTCAGAGATTTAACCTCACAGATTCAATCGTGGTGTTTCGGGAAGTAAGTCGGGGTAAGAGATACTCCGTAAATCAAAATCAGCTTAACACGAGCTAACCTGGGGGTGTAGAAACTTTTCCAGGGACGACGGGACACCCGAAGCTAAGTTTCTCCTACTATTTCTTCTTTTGGTAATATTGGTTCGGATTTGTTCTGATCGTTCGTCGGAGGGGAGAAGAGAGGCTTTTAAAATTTTGTCGCACCCCCCCCGGTTTTTGTAATTAACCCGATCAAAACGCATAACCCAATGACCGTGTAATAGTATGACAAACTTCAGACATCCGAAAAATCCCGGGCGTCGTTAAATCTACAAGTGTTTTGTAAATAACGACATTGCCTGTATTCCCAAAACCTTGTCAAATACCGTGGATAAAAGAAGAAACGTCTATCCTATCCAAAATTATTTTTACAGCACACGGGCGTCCGCCATCCATATATATTTTTTTCAAGGTGGCCCGCCCACCCCAACACTTTTATTTCCGGAGACACGCCTTGCATTGACGGTTAATCCAAATTTCCTTATTATTGTACTAATGTATAAGTCTCTGCCTAAGTTAAAAATACACGCCTTGACGATTACCATCTTGGCCTTTTTGTTCACCCCAAGAGCGCAAGCCCTTGAGACCAACACGGCCTATTCTTTACAAATACAAGACAATAAAGGGAACGGGGGGGACATCGTTACTTACAAAGACGGGTTATATGCGATTTCTGCTGAAAAGTACGATACTCAAATGTTCGGTGTGATAGTCGACACTCCTACCACATCCTTTGAAGACACTAATTTGACTGATTATAAGTTGGTCACAAGCTTCGGGGAAGTTGTCGTAAACGTTTCAAACAGGGACGGGGAGATTAAGGAGGGTGATTTTATAACAAGCTCCGACATACCCGGCGTCGGTGTGCGCGCCAATGAGAGCGGTCAGGTTCTCGGCGTTGCCCTGGAAAACTACACACCGGCAAATAATGAGGATATCGGGCAGATCCTCGTTTTTGTAGATATAAAGACTAGTTTTATAGACAAAAAGATCAGTAAGAACCTACTTGAAATACTGAAGACGAGTCTTACATCCCCATTCATGACCCCGATAGAAGCACTTCGCTACTTGCTCGCCATACTTACGGTATTCGCTTCATTTGTTATCGGTTTCTCGTCATTCGGAAGGATCACGGGTACTAGTGTAGAAGCTTTGGGCCGGAATCCAATGGCCGGAACGTCCATACGGCGTGTAGTTATTTTTAATTTTGTATTGACGGTTATTATCATGGCCGTTGGTTTGGCGATTGCGTATTTCGTCCTGGTGTTATAGATTATCTGTATGGATCTTGCAATCTTACTGCCCAACGAGTTCTTTACGGAAAGAGTTTTTTACTTTGTTATTGCCTTTTCCTCTCTGACCGTTTTTATTCTAGTTCTAGTATTTTTGTATATACTCCAACGCAACAAGCAGGAGAGAGAAGTCTTTTTGGAAAAGGAGATTAAAGATAAGGCCTATGCTGAAGCCATGAAAATAATGGATTCCGCGCGTCTAAAATCCTTAAAAATTTTAGAAGAAAGCCAGCTTAAAGCTCACCGGTCATTAGACAGTGCAACTAGTTTAAGTAAAGAAGCTCGTGATGATTTGGATAGGAAATTCGCTGCCATTTATGACAAACAAACCGCAACTTTGGAGGGACTGGGTCAGGAGCTGGTGAAAACATACAAAGATGCCCTGGAAAAGGAACGTCAGGAAAATCTGCAGGTTATCGGTGAGACATCGGATATGCTGAAGAGGGAGTTAACCTCGGAGGTAATGGAAATAACCGATACGGTGAGAAAGGGTACCATCGAAAAGCAAAAAGAGATCGAAAAGAAACTGGAAGACGAGTATTCCCGTATTGAAGAGGAAATCAACGCGTACAAGGCTCAGAAAACCGAGGACATTAACGCCAGGATATTTGACATAATAGCAAAGGTTTCGGATAAAGTGCTAGGGAGGGTAATAGATCAGTCGTCGCACGAAAAGTTTATTCTTGACACACTTAAAGAAGAATTAATGAAGCAGGGGTTTACAGTTAAAAATTGACAACATATGAATTATCTAACCCCCGAAACTCAAGCCCTGATACTGAGCTCTTTACAGACAGTGCCTCGGGCAACTGAAATGTCCTTTCTGTTGGACGAGATAAAGTCCGCTACGTACACCCAAGGTTCGGATATGAAGGGACTCTTCGAGAAACTATCTTATTACTCCAAGGAGTTGGCGGATCAAATGAATGCCACAGATTCGGGAACTGCCCGAGAGATTGTAAAAGAAACTCAGGAACTTATAAAACAGTCTGACAGGATGAGAGTTGAAATGTCATATGCACCTTCTAAGGATTTTGTATCCGGGTTGCACGAGATTTTTGGTGTACTGGGATACCAAAACTTTTTACTGGAATTCACCGTTGTTCCCGAGGCAGGAACCGGAGCACGTTTTTATCACAATGGGAACTTTATAGATATTTCAATGTTTGACCTGATAAAAGAAAAAATGCGTGGGTTCAATTTTAATATTTGAAATGATAAATCAGGAAGAAAGCAGACAAAAATTTAGTCAGTACCTGGAACAAACGGGCGAGGTTGGTTTCATCGAAAAAGTTCAGCACCCCATTGCACACGTTTCAGGTATTCCCGGGGTCGGTGTGTGGGAAGTTGTTTACTCCGAGAACGGGTACATGGGTGTGGTAATGGCTTTGGCGGGAGACTTTGCTGAAGTGCTCTTGTTTACTAATGAGATGATGTTGGTCGGAACAAAGGTTTGTCGGACGGGTAGACCGCTGGAAATTGGGGTGGGTGAGTCTTTGTTAGGCAGTGTCATAGATCCTCTAGGTTTTTCACTAAAAGATGGGGTCGTAACTCCCGGATTGATCGAAAAAAGAGGAATTGATATACCGCCCCCTGGGATAGATATAAGAGAAAGAGTACGCGAACCCTTGGAAACAGGTCTTTCCATGGTCGATTTTCTTATTCCACTAGGAAAAGGTCAAAGGGAACTGGTTATAGGCGACAGAAATATAGGCAAAACGACTTTTGTTATGCAGGCCATGCTTTCCCAGGCAAAGAAGGGTGCTGTTTGCATCTACGCCGGCATAGGCAAGAAGAAACACTCTATAAAAGAAGTAGAGATGTTCTTGTGGGGTCACGGTATTTCACGCAATAGCGTAATTGTTGGAGCAAGTTCCTCGGACCCTATTGCCGAGATATACATAGCTCCCTATACAGCTATGACAATCGCTGAATATTTTTGCTCAAAAGGCAGAGATGTTCTGTTAATACTTGATGATCTCACAAACCACGCAAAATACTATAGAGAAATGTCGCTGATTTCAAAAAAATTTCCCGGTAGAGATTCGTATCCCGGAGATGTATTTTACGCGCACGCCCGTTTGCTAGAGAGGGCCGGGAATTACAAATTGGCCGACGGAAAAACTGCGGCAATCACTTGTCTCCCTGTGTGCGAAACAATCGGTGGTGACATATCCGGATATATTCAGACAAACTTGATGTCAATTACTGACGGTCACATCTTTTTTGATCAGGACCTTTATAAGGCAGGTAAACGTCCCGCTATCAACTATTTCCTTTCCGTTACGAGGGTAGGACGTCAGACACAGAGTAAGGTAAGGTGGGGTATAAACAGAGAGTTGTCCAGCTTCATGGTACTTCATAGTAAGACGGAAAGATTCATCCATTTTGGCGCGGAAATAAACGAAGGTATCAAATCCACACTTGAAATGGGAGACAACATCAACTTCTTTTTTGATCAAGCTTTGGAAGAAATACTATCTATTAATGTACAAATCATACTATTTACCCTTATTTGGACTGGGATTTTGAAAGAAGAATCTGAAGGTAAGATAAAATTCTACATCACACAAGCGCAGAAATTATATGACAAGGACGAGAATTTCAGAATTAGCATGGACGAAATAATAAATTCATGCTCAGATTTTAATCAGCTATTGGGGAAGGTGAGTGCCAAGTACAAGGATATTCTTGCTATATTAGACAAAGCCGTAATTTAACTATGAAACGTATAAAAGAACTTAAAGAAGAATTAATTTCGCTCGAGGAATTCTTAACTATGGTCGAGGCGTATGAGGAAATTTCCGCTTTGAGGATGAGGAAGGTTAAGAAATCTGTTCTTAAGAGACGCGAATTTATGCAGGGACTCAATGAAGCCTTCGCATATATAGCCTTTTCCTACAAAGTTTTTAAAAAGAATGTCAAAAAGGGGAATAAACAGGAGATCCTTAATACCAACGGCAGAACCGCTTTGGTTTTTTTGTCTTCTAACACCGGTTTGTACGGAGACATTATAAGGAAAACATTCGACCTATTTATGACAGATGTTGCCAAGAATAAGAATGCGGATTTGGTGATCGCGGGCAGGCTGGGGAAAAATCTGTTCGATGGGTCGGGTGCGAAACGTCCTTACACTTTCTTTGAGATCTCCGATACAGGCGTAGACGAAAAAGCTTTAAAGGGAGTGGTCGGGCACGTATCCGTTTATTCCGAAGTTGTTGTCTACCACGGGGTTTTCAGAAGTATCCTTTCCCAGGAACCTAAAAGTACCCATGTGACCGGAGAGGTTCTAAAAATAACCGAGAATGCCGAGGAATATAACGTGCCGTTCCTTTTTGAACCTAACATCAAGAATGTTGCCGAATATTTTGAAAAACAGATCTTGTCACTTATATTTGAACAGGCACTGTTTGAGTCCAGTCTGAGCAAGTTTGCTTCCAGAATGGTGAGCTTGGATAGTGCGGCGGCCAATATTAATCAGAAAATCGGCCGGGTCGACTTCGATGTCAAAAAAGCTCAGCACCGAGCGATCAATTCAGGTATCCAGGGAAATTTGGCCGGAGGAGGTCTATGGAGATAGCTAACAAAGGAAAAGTAGTAAGCGTCACAGAAGCCGTGGTCGAGGTGGAATTTATGGCTGAGCCCAGACCCAGGCTTAGAGACGTCCTGATACTTGAAAAAGATCCATCAATTAAAGTGCAGGTTATGAAATCTTCTGACAACACCCGTTTTTATTGTATCGGACTATCCAAAACCCGTGCTATTAAAAGAGGTGATGTGGTTGTTAACACCGGGGATGCTCTAAAGATTCCGGTCGGAGTGGGAATATTGGGTAGAGTTATGAACGTATTTGGCGAGGCTAAAGATGGCCTGGGCGAGATAAAATATGACAAACTAGCTCCAGTTTTTAACGAATCTCCATCGTATGCCGACACTGTGGCGGACCTCCAGTTTCTTGAAACAGGAATTAAGATAGTCGACCTGTATGCCCCGCTAGTACAGGGCGGTAAGGTCGGTCTATTCGGAGGTTCCGGAGTAGGTAAAACGATGTTACTTACTGAAATACTCCACAACATTATTAATAAAGATCCGCAAAATAACGTTTCGGTGTTTTGCGGAGTGGGTGAACGTTCCAGAGAGGGGCACGAACTTTTTAACGAACTGAAAGATACTAACGTGCTGCCGTCGGTTTCTCTGGTGTTCGGTGCTATGGGTGAAAGTCCCGCTACAAGATTTTTAACGGCATTTGCCGGAGCTTCGGTAGCCGAATATTTTAGGGATGATTATGGTAAAAATGTGTTGCTATTTGTTGACAATATTTTTAGGTTTGCTCAAGCAGGTAGTGAGTTGTCCTTGCTGATGAACAACATTCCTTCTGAAGATGGGTATCAGGCTACGCTAAACTCAGAAATGGCCAGTGTTCACGAAAGACTGGTTGCCAAAAACGGAAGGTCTGTGACAGCTATAGAGGCAATATACTTACCTGAAGATGACCTCTTTGACCCGGCTGCCCAAACCGTTTTTGGGTATCTGGATTCGTCTATCGTGCTCTCCCGAGATGCCTATAGGGAAGGAAGACTTCCTGCAGTAGATATCATACAATCGGACTCGGACGCATTGAACCCACATAATGTTACGCCTAAGCACTATTATGTCGCTACAGCATCCAAGTCTTTACTGAAAAAGGCTGAATTATTAGAGCGTATCGTGTCTTTAGTAGGTGAGTCCGAATTATCAGATGAAGATAGGACTTTATATCAAAGAGCAAGAAAAATTAAGAACTATATGACTCAAAACTTCTATGTAGCGTCAGCTCAGACTGGACGTCCTGGTGTATACGTGACTGTCGATAAAACGATTGAAGGGGTTAAAAACATCATGGATGGTAATTACGATGATGTTCCTGAAGACAAATTTATGAATATAGGCTCTATTGACGAAATAAATACTAAATAATCATCATATGACCGACCAAAACGTCACATTACTTACAGTTAGCGTTCGAACTAGAGAGAAAGTACTGTTTGAAGGAACTGCGAGCACCGTAACCTCGTTCAACTTAAGAGGTAGATTCGACATACTTCCATACCACGCCAATTTTATTACATTAATATCAAAATACGTCATAATAGACACAGAAAAAGAGACCGAGAGACAGTTTGACATAGATAAAGGGATACTCTACGCAATGTCGAATAAAGTTAGCATATACGTAGGTATATGACGAATTACAAAACTTAAATCTTGGCTATGCTATTGAAGTGGGGAGATATTAAAGATTGGCGTAATCTACCTTGACCGACTGTCCCATCGATGTAGTGATAAAGATACTTTTTATCCACTCCGGAGACGCTTTTGTTGGTTTATTTTGTTTGAGAGCTTTGTACAACTCCATGAAGTTTTCTGATAATTGCTCTTCAGTAAAAGATCGTTTGCCGATCATCGTGTGGATCATAGGAAGATCTTTTTCTGTTTTAATGTCCAAGCGTCCTTTCTTAATCTCGTTCACCGCTCTTTCGGGATCTTCAGTCACCGTACCGGTCTTAGGGTTGGGCATGACACCTGCGGGCCCCAGGATCTTGGCAACTTTGGCAAGTTTTGGCATGAAAGCAGGCTCTGTCACCAGAGTGTCAAAGTCGATCTTAGGCTTTATCTGACCTTTTTGTATCAATTCTATGTCGGATTCTTTCAATTCCATGTCTGCGCCGGGTACTTTTTTGCTAGCCAACACCGCTACCTTTTTGGTTTTACCTGTTCCGTTGGGTAGAGTCAGTGAAAATCTTACCGGCTGGTCCTGTTTCTTTGAATCCAGCTCCAGGTTTATATGGACCTCAACAGTAGCATCGAATTTCTCTTTGGATAACAGTTTGACTTTTTTTATTGCTTCCACGAGTTCCATATTTATTTTTCCACATCGACGCCCATCGAGCGTGCGGTTCCTTCCACGACCTTAACGGCCTGTTTTAAATCTTTAGTATTAAGATCGGGCATTTTAACTTGCGCGATCTCTTCGGCTTGTTTCCTGGATAAAACCCCAACTTTTTGCTTATTGGGAACGGCACTGCCTTTCTGTGTCTTAAGAGCCTTCTTGATCAGGTGAGCAGTGACCGGTGTCTTTGTGATAAATGTGAATGTTCTATCTTCATATACTGTCAATATTGCAGGAATAATGTCATCCGGTGTATTAGATGTTCTGGCATTGAACTCCTTACAAAACTCCATTATGGGCACACCATGCTGTCCGAGCGCCGGACCCACTGGAGGTGCGGGGTTTGCTTTCCCACCCTGAATAGCCAGTTTAACTATCGCTTTTATTTTTTTGCCTTTTTTTGGTTCTGCCATTTTAAAATTCCTAATAATTAATAAATTACAGTTGTACTACCTGTGTGAAGTCCAACTCCAAGGGAGTCTCCCTGCCAAATACTGACACGAGTACTTTTACCTTGCCTTGTTCATCGTTAACTTCGTCCACTTTCCCTAGAAAGTCTTTAAAGGGACCTTCGTTAACTCTGACTGAATCTCCGACACTGAACTTTGCCTCAAACTTAGGAGCTTCCATTTTAGCAAATTTCATCAGAGTTTTAACCTCGGACTCTGCTAATGGAGTAGGTGTCGTGCCCATGCCGACGAATCCTGTGACTCCGGGAGTAGTTCTTACTATGTACCAGCTGTCGTCATCCATTGACATAAGGACCATCATATATCCGGGGAAAAGTTTTTCCTCCACTGATCTTTTTTTACCCTCAGACACCACAATTTTCTGTTGGTGGGGTACGAATATTTTAAAAATTCTATCGGTAAAGCCGCCTGCTTCCGCGCGTTGTTTCAAAGTTATAGCGACTTTGTTTTCGTGACCGGAGTAGGTGTGTACGACATACCAGTGAGCCAAAGGAGAGACATCGCCGTTTACAACAATGACGTTATCCTCGACGTTTTTGCCGGTATCGTCGGTACTTTCGGTTTTTTCGGTTGTGTCTTTATTTTGTTCGTCCATTTTTTAGTTTGCTAACAAAAAGGTTAGCAATTTTGCAAATACAAAATCCAATAACATCACAAATAGGCCGACCCCAAAGCTAACACCTATCACATAGCCAGTCAAGCGGATAGTGTCCTTTTTTGACGGCCACGTAACCTTTTTCAGTTCTTCGTATGAAGATACGAGGAATTTTTGCACCTTGTCCACGCTCAGGATTTTAGCACCTTTTGCCCTAGGGGACAACAATTTTGCGTATTTATAGGATTCAAGTTTGAGGAGTCCCATAACTACTCCCGGGAGCCTGGTAGCTACGGTGGTATAATTCCAACCATGCTAAATCTACTTGCTCAAAGTCCCCTCATTTTTGCTATAGTACTCGTTGCCTTGGTAATTTCGCTATCTGTGCACGAGTTTGCACATGCCTGGGTATCGGACAAGTTGGGAGACCCCACCGCCAGGTATTTAGGCAGAGTTACTTTAAATCCCAGAGCTCATATAGACCCTTTGGGCATGCTTTTTCTTGTAGTAGCAGGGTTCGGGTGGGGAAAACCGGTTCCCTTTAACCCGGCGAACCTGAAATTTCCTAAAAGGGACTCGGCTTTAATTGCGTTGGCAGGTCCGGCGTCTAACTTTATATTGGCCATTATCACGGCAACTGTCCTAAAATTCGTAAACCCCGGTTCCTTAGTTGGGGGAGCACTTTATCTTTTGGTTTTTTACAACCTGATGCTGGGTGTTTTTAACTTGATGCCTTTTCATCCTCTCGATGGTTTTAAAATTGTGGGCGGATTATTACCGAACAATTTAGCCATCCAGTGGTATCAAATGCAGCCGTACGGAATAATAATTTTGGTTGCTTTTATCTTTACTAATTCCTTCCAAAAAGTTGTTCTGCCTGTTGTTGATATATTAACGAAAATGCTCGGTTTGACAGCCTGATTTGCCTATTTGAGGGCACTTCTCGTACCAAGTTTCCTTTGACTTGTTTTCCATAAATGTTAATCTTTACATAGATATCGTAAGATATCGTTTAAGCCTAGTGTGATCGTTTAAGCTGAGAGTCATAGATTTCCTCTACGACTCTCGTGAAAGAGGGTTACGCGGTAGCGGATTCGAAAGTTTCCGTTCCAAATACCCACTTTTCTATAAACGGGGATCCGTCTCAGCGGCCCGACACACCGGGCAGGAATTATTAAAACCCTGCTTAATCTTAGCCGGGTTTTTTTCGTCTTATTTCCTCCGTACCTTTACTCCTGTGTGATAATATTTCCCTGTGAACATTTTCAACGGCAGGGAAAAGGCAACAGCACTGGACGCCAAAATACTGGAATATCTGTCCGATGGTCCTGTGGCAGGGGAGTTAGCAATAATTTTAATAGGGGACAACGAAGCTTCTGAAAAATATATATCTTTAAAAAAGAAGTATTGCGACAGTAAAGGTATAAAGTGCGGGGTACACAGGATTGATGCGAGGCTCAAAGACGAGGATATTTTCAAAAAAGTGTTTGACGTAATGTCCGGTCCCGATACTGCGGGAGGAATAATTCAGCTTCCCTTACCGCGCCCGTCTTTAGATCCCTGTTTAAGGCTTATCCCCGCGGAAAAAGATATCGATGCAATCTCGCCGTTTTCAATGGAGGCTTTTTATGCCGGGCGTCCCCATAAAATCCTGCCTGTTGTGAGAGCAATGGAGCTTTTCATTTCAGAAACTACCCCAAAGACCCAATCACCCCTGAAAGCTGTAGTAATAGGCGAGGGCTACCTTGTCGGAAAACCTGCAGCTCAATACCTAAAATCAAAAAACTACCAGGTTACAGTGATAAATGACTATCAAACAGGACAAAAAATAGACGCCGACCTCCTGGTATTATCTGCCGGTATTCCGAATCTTGTCAGAGGCGATGATATATCGGAAGGTTGCGACGTGGTGGATTTTGGTTCATCGGTCGTAGGTGGGAAGACTGTAGGAGATCTTGCTCAGGAGTCTTCTTTGGAGCATTTGGGGCTTGTTTCGATGTCTCCCGGAGGCGTAGGACCGTTGGTTGTGCGTTATTTGATAATGAATTTTTTGAGTATTTAAAATCCGGCAGGAAAAGCGTTAGAATTAAATACAATGAACATTCATTTTGTAAGTTACGGGCACGTGTTTAGGTCCAGGTTAGCCGAAGCCTATCTCAAATTTTTGCTAAGAAAGCACCAAAACATCCAGATCTCTTCCTCAGGTATAAAGTATGAAAAAGAAATAAACGGCCCGATAGCGTGGTACGCGATGAAGATCTTGGTTGACCATCAACTGACCCCCTACATGTCTGATACTCCCGTTATAACTTCTAAAGAGATATTAGAAAAACAGGATCACGTGATCTTTTTGGACGAGGCTTCGCATGACTACAGCAGGAAGCGCCTCGGTTATAAAGAAAGAAAGCACGATGTTTGGAATGTGGAGTATCTGCCTCCCGAGAAAACCGGCAGTGAGGCCAGTTTGGACAAGGACCTTTTTATAATAAAAAGATCGGAGCAGATTTTTAAGAATATAAAGGAACACTGCCACAGGTTTGCTCACGATCTTTCTACGACCGAGATTCCTTATATAGAATCACTTTACTAGTGCTGAGGAGAGTCTATTTCTGTCAAAACCTATGACAAACTCTGACTCGTTTTCCTCGTATATTATCTCTGTAACAGGTACTCCCATCTGACCTGTTGATTTCACAACGTATTCAGCCTCTTTTGGTGAGTCCTCCAGGTAAACCGTTTCGTGTTTTATCATGTTCTTTTCCAGCCATTCTTTTTCCATTTTGCAGTAGGGACATGTGTGGGTGGAGTAGAGTTTCACGTTTAGTACCTTTAACTCTCCCGCGCCTGTTGTTTCATTTATAATTTGTTTTATTTTTGTTGTGAGCTCTGTGGCGAAATGTTGAACGTCATGGTTCGGTGTGACACCCGACATTAATTCCGGGTTGCCCACCCCGACCATCACTGTTCCGCTTTTGTTAATAAGGGCTACCGAGGTTGGAATTAGCCCGACTAAATTTGCGTCGGCATTGAGAATTTTTTGTACCAAAGGCTTATTTATGAGGGTTCCTATAAGTCCTATTTCATGGTCTAACTTTGTTTGAGCCACGATTTCAAAGCCTAAATCTTTTGCTTTAGATAAAAGATTTGATAAAGTTTGTTCAAAATCGAATTTGCTTTTTCTGTAATACGCTATATTCATTTTTCGATCTCCTTTGACAAGTTTTCTACTTTGAGGGCTATCTCGACAGCCTCGGGGTAGAGAAGTTTATAAAATATATATTTTCCCTCTTTTTTAGTACCCAAGATCCCTGCCTTTTTTAGTTTGGAGAGGTGTTGGGATACTGCTGACTGAGACAGGCCGCATGTACGGATAAGTTCCGCGACATTTTTAGGCCTATCCGACAGACACATTAGCAGCTTTATTCTTACAGGGTTTGAAATTGCCGTGTACACGTCAGTTTTCATAGCCTGTTTATATTAGCAATCTCTAATACGATGTCAAGAGTCTGGGCTTTTTGCTTGTAAATAAGCCGTTTTTGATTTTTCCCGGAAATGTGATAGAATTGCTGAGTTCGTAACCGCGTGTCAAAGACACCGCGGCTGTCAGTTAATGCTTGTGATCTTATCGGCTACCCAAAGTTGCCTCGTAAGTATCCTTCATTAATCGCAGGAACATTTGTATGCATTTATTAATGAAGGGTGGTGTAGTTTAAATACAAATGGCAAGAATATACGTAGGTAACTTACCTTACACAACTAATGACCAGGACTTAGCTCAGGCTTTTTCACAGTTCGGAACAGTAGTTTCCTCAGCTGTTATCAAAGATAAAGCAACAAGAAGGAGCAAAGGTTTCGGTTTTGTTGAGTTCGAAAGCGAAGAGAAAGCTCAAGAGGCTATCTCAGGTATGGACGGAAAGGACTTCGAAGGAAGAACCCTTAAAGTTTCCATGGCCAAGCCGATGGAACAGAGATAATCTTTATCTCTTTCCCGAATGATACACAAGCAGGGCTCGTTTAGGGCTCTGCTTCTTTTTGTGCCCGGTTGATATTTTGTGGACAACCGGATATTTCCCTTTACTTAAAACAAAATCGTATAAATTGAAACGACAGCGCGTTTTTGGTACAATGCGGTGTCTCCGTAAAGTTTTTCTTTTTGGCATTTTTGCGATGAAAAACTTACTACACTTTCTAAAATATCCCTGCTCCCACTCATATTTATCAATACATTTTTGTGCCGAAATTCATGTGAAAGGCGGTGATTAACCTGAAAAACATACTTTCAATTGCTGTAGCTACGGTTGTTCTTACTTCGGCTGTATTTGCAGCCAAACCGGAAAACCCGGGTTCTAACGGTAAAGCTTACGGACATCTGAGTAAAGAAGACAGAATGGCAGCTATAATCGCGGCTAAAAACGCAAAAGTAAGACCGGTGACCAAGGCATATATGTATCCTTCCGACACTTCTAGCGCATCTGATGCGCGCTATGACTATGATGAAGACGCATGGGGAATGTTGTTAGTAAAACACAAAAAGGACGTTGTTAAATTTCACGGACATAACCTGGCGGCAAATAAGGAATACACCTTGAAGTACGACGGTGCTGAGATTGGGAAAGCAACATCGAATGACGAGGGAAACCTGAAAATTACCGGTTCGTTTACTGTTTCATGGGAGGACTACGATGTTAAAAAGTTTACACTCAGCGCAGGTGGCGAGAAGGATCTGGAGTCAAGGCTTATAGGGCTTCGTGGCGCGGAGAACGAGGATTAAGAGTTTACTTAAATAACCGCCCGGATAGTTGTCTGCGGACTGTCCGGGTTTTGTCTGAGTGTTTTTGGCAGGCTCGCCAGGATTTGAACCCGGAATGTCCCTTTTGGAGAGGGAAGTGATGCCATTTCACTACGAGCCTATGTAATTTCTGGAGCCTGGGGAGAGAGTCGAACTCTCGACTTCTTCCTTACCATGGAAGCGTTCTACCACTGAACTACCCAGGCATATTATCTTGGTCATTTTAGCCTATTAGAACTGTGTAGACAATCTCTTTTAAACACGGTAAAGCAGTCTGAATTTTTGCCATTGACACACTCCTTCGACAGAGAATAGACTTAAATCCCAGAAGATGAAAAAACGCTGGGACATAAATTCTAATACAGGAAACTTTGGAGCCGAAAGGCTCCTTCCCATTTTTAAGGGAAAAAATTGATATGAAATACCGTGAAACATCGAAGTTTTTTGAGATTGCGGAAGAGATGGTGACCCCCAAAGAAGATTTGTTGCCGGGTTTAGTAAAAAGCACGGTTAGAGAGGAGTCATTTGAGCAGATAAATTTGTTGAAGTCGCCGGACTACACCTCGGATCGAAGTAAAAGCAAGGTTTTAACAGGAGAAATGAATCTTCGCAAAATTTATAAGGATTGGCCGGAAAACGTGCCTAACCCTAAAATAGTTTCCTTGGCAACCGAAGAAGGCCTGTCCCTTTCGGTCGGAAGATGGACTGTAAAGCCCGACGGCATAAGCTTTTTGCCGTCAAGACTGGACCTCGGCATCCCAGCTCAAATAGACTTGGCTACGCTTACCGAGTATCTTGTTCAGACAAAAGAATTCAGGGAAATATTGACCGAAGCGGACGGACATCTGGAAAAGCATCTGGCCGTCACCAACTTAATAAGCGACCCAAAAGTAAACCTCCAGGACGCGATATATTTTTTAACAGGCAAGACAGTTGTTTCAACCCAATTGCATATAAGACACCAAAAGGATGATAACCCCGAGAACCCTTACGGTAGGGTAGCAGTAGCATGTAATTTAAGGGACGAGGGGATTGATGCAAAATGCGAATACGTTTGTCTGTGCGACGCGGTAGCAGGGGGATTGCAGATAGTTATGGCAATGGAGGCCTACGAAAAAAGTTTAAAAATTAAAAATGATGGTTCACATTGTTTGAAGCATTTTGTGATCTTTGCGCCGATCTGCAGTCTTTCGGGGGCTGCCGTAATTTCAATAAGGGCGGCGATGATGGGAATAAGGATCACGTTTTTCGGTTCAGCGGGCTCTATGCTTCACGCTATGCCGCCGGACAGGTACATGTGCCCGTTTTACTACGGCGACGGTGCGGAGCACCTTACTCCTGAACCTGCTGTTATGAAAATTCAGGAATATATTTTCGGAGATGCCAAGGATAAAGTGTGTCTCTGGTGCAATTGGGGAGCCAAAAGGTTTGCTCCTTGGCAGGCTTTGAAAGATTCACAAGATGAATTAAAATCCTACGGTTTAAGTAACGAGGAAGTTTTAAGCCGGGCTAAAACACTGATGCCGGGGCAGGTCAAAAAATTCGGAATTGACCCGTCAAAATTGGTATCCACAGCTACGATTTACGAAGCGGTAAAATTCGGAAAATTGGAAGAACTTCACAAGTTTCTAAAAAAGTAGATTATGGTGCCGAGAGAGGGATTCGAACCCCCGTAGGCATAAGCCAGCTGATTTACAGTCAGCTCCAGTTGGCCACTTTGGTATCTCGGCGCAGTTGAAATATTATCATTTTATCCTGGTCGTGTGAAGAAAAAAGAAGGGGATTTTACCTTTGATAGTAAAGATCCCCTGTTTCGTAATGAATCGGTCACAAACTCTCCTCAGTCTTCAAGAATTTTTTGACTTTTTTGATGTCCCGCGTGTACTCGATCACGTTCGTTCCAAACATTGTGACGAAATTAGCTACGAGACCTTTGGAATCGGCACTGTCCAATATCTTCTCGAGTTCCTCAAGGTTGTTTGCAAGGACAATCGAGTCTAACCCGAAAATGTCTCTGTTCCGGCGGATCGTTCCGGAGGCTATTTCGGAAGCAGCTCCTGCCTTGGTTTTGTTCATGAATAACCGTACTTCTACTCCCGGGCTGTCGTATCCGAAAGTCCGCTGAACGCGGGGTTTACGTTTAAATATACGCATCTCACGCTCCTTCTCTATGTTTATGGATTTACGGGGATTTTAGCACAGTTTGGGGAAAATATTAAATGGAGCCAAAGGTGGGGATCGAACCCACAACCTGCTGTTTACAAAACAGTTGCTCTACCATTGAGCTAAAGATCCGGCTTTTTAATAGTGAATCTGGTCGAATCTAACCCAATAGTTTTTAAGGCATAAGGAATTGAATAGGGAGGGTTTTGATTTAATCCGGTACTTTCATATTTTCAAATTGCTCGTTTGCCCATTTTATGTGTTCTTCCAAGCTTTTGGAAAGGCCGAAATCAGCTCTGATTTTATTTATGTTCTTAGGATCTTGAAGGGAAAGTGGTTCGGATACACTCTTACCCTCAATGTTCTTGTGAATCTGCATAATTTCACCGAAGCGCTGTTTTCTCCCGCTACGCACGAGAGCATTATCAATTAATATGGCAACCTTTTCTCTGTCTGATGTACATTTTAGTATTTCGTCGGATTCGCAAATGCTTTCGATGAATTTTAGGTTTCTCGAGTGGCAGGATAGTGTTATGAACCGGTTAACACCCGACTCACCCAATTTACAAACAAAATCTGTCCCGAGAGTGCCGATTAAAAACTTCAGAATGTTTGTGGTAATAGTATCTGTAATTTTAACAGGTAAGACACCATACTTTCCCCGGTATCTGACTTTTTGATCCACTTTAAATAGCAGCGAAAGGAAGAAATTAACTATTTTGATCTTCATATAAGTTTTTTAAATAGAGGCCTGCAAGTAGCGCAAATTTCATGCATTATGCAGGCCTTACGTTAACTTAGAAGTTTAGCAATCTCTTGGGCTATGGGATGTCCGCCTCCATTTTGAACAAAAATCCACGAACCTGTCGGATTGTTCTCTAAGAAGTAGTATATACCGTCTGTGCCTAAGATAAAATCCATCGCGCTAAACTTCAGCCCGAAATCTCGGACAAATGCGACGCACTTGCTCTCCAGTTCTGTTGGAAGGTTTATGCGGTTATAGATTAGTTCGCCTTTCCTCCCGTCTCTATAGTCCACATCGTTTGTTTTCCGACCGACTTGTGTGATGGAGATGGAAAACACCCTATCACCAACCACGATCGTCCTAATGTCAAACACTCTTTCTATTTCCTCCTGAAATATTGCTGGGGAAATAGGCAGCAGGCTGAAATCAACGGGATCTTCCAGGCCTATCCTGTTGGTAAAGATTGCCAAAAGTTTCCCCTCATCGTTAATAAGCACCTGTTTAGCTACGGGTTTAACTACGATTTTACCAACATCGGATCTGAACCTAACTGCCTCTTCGGGACTACTGGTTACTAGGGTTCTGGGTATTGTCATACCTAAACACCTGGCGGTTTCAAGCTGTAGCTGTTTGTTATCCGCGCGTTTTATGCGGTAAGGGTCTGAAACCCACCGAGCCTTTTCCAAGAGTCCGTACAACTGAAAAACCATTTCTTCTCTGCACGCCCTATTAAGCATCTCGTAAGATCCAGCTTTTTCTTTTGTATAAAAAAGGTTGGCGATGCGAAACCATACGGACGTAACGCTGTCAAGATCGAAGTTGTCCAGAGAGTGTCTGAATTTGTTTCCATTCCACTCATAGGACAGTTTTGGGAAGGGTATGTCGTCAATGTTCAGGCGTACCACTGGTTTGTCAATGTACTTTGTGACTTCCTGGAGCGTACGGTCGTTTGTGAGAGTGATTACTAAGAGGCACATGACACTACTCTCCTTGTTGGACGTGCAAAAAGATGGGGAAGGTCTGTGGTGATAGGCACTTCCCCAAGGTAGATACGCTCAGCAGGATTCGTAGTCGGTCTGTGTCCCGCTGGTATCGGCGTCATAAGTACACTTGCCGTCGCATGTGGACTCGTCCGATCTTTCAAGAACAACAACAAATTGTTCGTAGAAGGACATTGTAACCTCCTTTCTTAGATATTGGATATGTATCAATTCTGAGTGTATTGTATCCCAAGCTTGTGTCCTGTCAAATGCTGTGGTAGCAAGGTTTTCTCCTAATAAGGTTGCTAACATTTGGAAATGGACTTCGCAGTGGTGGAAACTGCGCACGGGTTTGTGTGATTCGAGTTTTTAAATGGAGCCAAAGGTGGGGATCGAACCCACAACCTGCTGTTTACAAAACAGCTGCTCTACCATTGAGCTACTTTGGCGAACGTAGCGAGCCAAAGACTACTGCCTTTGGCGAACGTAGCGAGCCAAAGACTACTGCCTTTGGCGAACGTAGCGAGCCAAAGACTACTGCCTTTGGCGAACGTAGCGAGCCAAAGACTACTGCCTTTGGCAAACGCCATATATCACCAGCCGCGTAACCAATAGATTTTAGCACGAAACTTTTTACAAAAGAAAGCACCCGGCCCAGGAATTTCGCACCTATAGTTTACAAGACCCCAATTACCGTTATAGAATCAATTAAATACCTTTTTCACTCGTTCAGTTCTTAAAAGGAGAGACGAAATGAGTAGAATGAGTAGTAAGGATGGTGACCATAGGGTTACTGTGGTGAGCAGTACTGTGGGAAGTCGGGAGTTGTCGTCGAAAGGTTATTTCCACGGGTCAGCTTTGTGGCAAGGTTCGCTTTTGGGAGATCACGAGGTTGACAGTTGTCTCGGCAGGTGTCCCGCGAAGATAAATTGTGACACGTGCCGCAAAAAGCTTTCGCAAAAGCGAGTGCCCGAAGATCTCAGGGACGATATCGACCGCTATTTAATATTTAGATGAGGAAAAGGGTAGTTGTCTCATAAAGCCGGAGGAATCGTGAAAATAATATATCTATTTCACAACCTCCGGCTCAGTTTTTCCCGGCCAAAACCTCCCCAACCCTTCTATTTTCTGTCGTTGACATAACAACGGCTTGTATGATTTAATTCACTACGTTATGTCAAGAATGTGTGATTTTTGCGGTAAAACCTATCAGCAAGGAAACTTGGTCCCGAGAGGGGTAGGTAACCGTGTTACCAGAAGAACATTGACCAGGAGAAAAGCCAATCTAAGAAGCAAAAGGCTTGAGATAAACGGCCGAATGGTTAGGGTGACCATCTGCGCGTCCTGTCTGAAAAGACTTAAAAAGGACATAAAAGAGGCTAATGTGGCTTTAGTGCAAGCAACCGCGCAAGTTCAAGCTTAAGCTACATATCCGTTCTCAAATTCTTTCCAGGACATTACCTTTTTGCCCTCTACCTGTAGGTCGTCGACGGAGATTTTGTCTTTTTCCATGTGAGCCGAATAAATTTTGACCGTTAATTCTCCGTCTACGTGATCCCTAAGCTTAATTTTCCCCGTGGCAAGACACCCGGCATCTTGAATATCCTTTAGATAAGTCCAGGCAATGGGCCAGGGATTAAACGCCCTTATTTTTTGGTGAATGCTTTTTGGATCGTTTTTCCAGCTTATGAGGCCGTCTTCCTTGAATATAAAAGTGTTGTGGGGGTGGGTTCTGGAAAAAGTGTACGTCGCGTTGTCTTCATTTTGAGGCATAGGTTTTATGCTTCCGGAACAATACCCGAGAATAACCTCCGGAAGTTTATCAGCAGCTACGTGAAATAAAGTTTCGTATAGGTCGCCGGATGTTTCGGTTTGGTTCATTTTATAACCTATTTGGCTAAGGATATCACCCGCATCCATCCGTTTGCTAGTGAGTTGATAGGTAACGCCCGTCGTCTCATCGCCGTTTAGTATTGCAAATTGTACGGGACTCGCTCCGCGGTATTTGGGTAGGAGAGAGAAGTGTATATTTATAAGTTTGCTCTCGAAAAATTTGATTATATCTTCGGGAATAATGTAGCTGAAATCGGCGACCACGCCGTAATCGGGCTTATATTTTTGAAGGTTTTCTAAAACTGTCTTTAGGTCATAGTCTCTGAGAGACCTTATTTCAACATATCTTACACCCTGCTCACGAGCCCATTTTTTAACGGCCGTTTCTCTTAATTCCCGGTTCCTTCCGACCTTGGTATCGCTTTTTGTCACGCACAGAACCAAAGAAAAGCTACTGTGAAGACTTTCCAGGATGGGAAGTGATCTGTCGGATGTTCCGAAAAAGGCTATTTTTAGTTTTTTCACTGTTCCTCCTGCGCGAATACGTTGTCCATTTCCTGTTCGGTAAGTATTTCTCCGATTACTCTGTCGGTAAACAGGATGCCGTCAAGGTGGTCTATCTCATGCTGAACCGTCCTTGCAAAAAAATCCTGTGCTTTTATTTTTATTCTGTCCCCGGAAATGTCCGTTGCGTCTACTTTTATTTTTTTGTAACGTTCGACCTTTCCGTAGGTATTGGGGACACTTAGACAGCCCTCGTAGTCAATTTCGGTCTCTTTGGAAGTGCTCACTATTTTAGGGTTTATGAGGACATAGTCTTCGTACGAATATTGACCGTTTTTAGCAGGGTCCGGAAAGAAATTCCTCACCACACACATCTTTTTGGAAACCCCGATCTGTGTGGCGGCTATCCCGGCACCCTCCGGATCTTTTGCCACTTCCAGGGTGTCCAGCAGGTCCTGTGCAAGTTTTTTTTCTTCTTCCCCGACCTTGTTTACCTTTTGGGCTTTGATACGCAACACCGGATCGGGTATTGTTACTATTTGTCTGACTGCCATGCGCATATTTTACCACTATTACGGGGTTTTTAGGTGAGCGGGGCAGCCGGACGCCCCCGTTGTGCTATACTCAAAAATGTTATTCTAAGGTAAATATGAAACTCGTAATCGTTGAGTCGCCTACAAAAGCAAAAACGCTGTCCAAGATCTTACCCCAGTCTTACAGCATAAAAGCTTCGATGGGACACATCAGAGACCTTCCAAAAAGCGGTCTTGGTGTGGATGTTGAGAAAGATTTCACGCCCGTATACGAGGTTCCGTCAAAAGCCAAAAAAGTTTTAACCGATCTGAAAAAAACTGCGAAAGAAGCGGAGGAAGTTGTATTGGCCACGGACCCCGACAGGGAAGGGGAGGCTATAGCGTGGCACCTGGAGGAGCTTTTGCGCGGAAAAAAAGACACCAGAACGTTCTCACGTGTTGTTTTTCATGAACTTACAAAAGAAGCAATAGACGAAGCCTTTAAAAATCCCGGTAAAATAGACTCGGATTTGGTGGATGCCCAGCAGGCGAGGCGTGTGCTGGATAGATTGGTCGGCTATAAACTGTCACCATTATTATGGAAAAAAGTCATGTACGGGTTGTCGGCAGGACGTGTTCAGAGCGTCGCTGTGCGTTTGGTTGTTGAACGTGAAAGAGAGCGCCAGGCCTTTACCCCCGAAGAATACTGGGGAGTTTTGGGGGAATTTCAAAACGGAAGCAAAAAAAAGATTTGGGCCGAACTTTCGGAGATAAAAGGCAAGAAAGTCGCGATAAAAAACGGGGAGCAGGCAGAAAAAATTAAGGCAGAGGCTCTAAAAGGTATTTATTCGGTAGTTTCACTAAAAAAATCCGAAAGAAAAAAGAACCCATATCCCCCTTTTAAGACGTCTACTTTACAGCAGGCAATGGCCAATATATACGGGTTTAACGCCAAAAAAACTATGCGGGCAGCTCAGGGTTTGTTTGAAAAAGGTTACATCACATACCATAGAACGGACTCACTGAGCCTTTCCCCTCAGTTTATCAACGAGGCCCGCGGACTGATAAAAAAGCGCTTCGGAGAGGCCTACTTACCTGATACCCCTAACCTATATAAGACGAAGTCGGCTAACGCTCAGGAAGCGCACGAGGCAATTAGACCTACTTTGGCATCCCGTGTACCCGAAAAAAGTATAGGGCTGGCAGGAGATGAGTTTAAAACATACTCAATAGTTTGGTTAAGAAGTTTAGAGTGCCAAATGAACCCATCTATATATGAACAGACATCTCTGTCTATAGGGTCGGACGATGGTTATATTTTCAAAGCATCGGGGTCCGTTGTGTTGTTTGAAGGGTGGTTGGCAGTAGCAAAAATGTTGGGGGTCAGAGAGGATGAAGAGGAAACCCCTAGTATTCTTCCTGAATTAGCCGAAGGAACCAAAATGAAGCTCCTGGAGATAAAAAATGAGCAGCATTTCACACAACCTCCGGCGAGATATAACGATGCCTCATTGATTAAAAAGATGGAAGAACTGGGCGTCGGGCGTCCTTCAACTTATGCGCCCACACTTTCCACAATACAAGACCGTAAATATGTGTTACGTGAAGGCAGATATTTCTATCCAAACGACGTCGCCTACGTGGTCGTTGACCTTTTAGTGGCGCATTTTCCGGAAATTGTTGACTACAACTTTACTGCTTTGATGGAAGAGAGCTTGGACAAGGTTGCTGAGGGTGAAATACAGTGGGTTCCTGTAATCCGCGAATTTTATAAACCGTTTGAGAAAAAAATAGGAGAGAAAGACAAAGAATTAAATAAAAGGGACGTGACGAATTTGGGAGAGAGTGAGGAAAAGTGCCCGGAGTGTGGACGTGTTCTTGTTTTTAAATTAGGTAAGTTTGGAAAGTTTTTGAGCTGTTCTGGATATCCGGAATGTAAGTATGCCAAGCCTTTGGAGCCTTTGAACGGAGCCGGGGGCGAAGATGAGGATTTTGGAAAATGTGATAAGTGCGAAGATGGGGTAATGGTGCTAAAACAGGGCAGGTTCGGCAAATTTTTGGCCTGCAGTAATTACCCTAAGTGTAAGAATACGAAGCCTTATTTGGATAAGATTGGGATGAAATGCCCCAAATGCGGGGAGGGCGAGGTGGTGAAGAAGAAAGCCAAGTGGAAGGAGTTTTACGGTTGTAGCAGGTATCCGGATTGTGATTGGAAGAGTTGGAAGAGTCCGATGGTTACTACGGGCAGTGCGGGTGACGGCGAGAAAGATGGGGATACGCGTGGGGAAGTTGAGTCGGTTGATAGTATTGCTTAGTCTCTGAAGGAGGCTCGGATTCCCATTTCTTTTAATCACCCATTAAATAATAGCCTGTAGTTGTATTTTCACTATCTTGATGCTACATTGTCACTAGTAATCCCTAATAATCAGGGGAACACGAATCACTAGAAAAGAGAGGAGGAGTAAAGAGATGAACAAGCCCGTTGTTTTGGCGGTGTCTTTAGGTGTGCTGTTACTTATTGTGTTTTTTGTCGTTTCGTGTGGTGGTTTGAGGAGCCAGTTAGCTTTCGTTCCCGTCGTAACAACGGGAGTAGTGTCTAGCGCTACCTCTACTAATACTTCAACTATAGTTCCACCTACTGTGACGGCGACTGTTACAGTCTCGTCTAGTCCCACGGTGACGGAAACTCCGGCACCGACGAGCACAAGAACAAAGGCTCCTACGCCAACGCAAATCTCGCTCCAAAAAGCTGTAAATGGCTATACCTTCTACGGTACCCAACTCAAGTTCTTGGAGGAAAATTTTGGCTGGAGCTATGACCTTATCGGGTGCCCCCCAAATTATTATAAGGTCACTAACGTTCTGGACCGCACGCCGGGAATTTGCGCAGGAAGAGCCTACGTTCCAGAAGGTGATAGGAAGTATCACCTCTATCTTTTGAAAGCCAATTTTTTCAAAAGTGTAGAAGGTGTATCCGGAGGGGTGCCCTACGGATTTATGTTCTATCTGTATAAGGGCTCCGCTCTTCCATCCGACATCGACTGGCTGAACATTCCTCCCTCAAGAGTATGGGAGCTAGTTTACGGGCGGTATATGCGGGAGAGTGCAGTAAAGTATAGTGAGAACAAGTGCGGTTTTAAAGAGATTCCTGGTCCGCAGGCTGTGTTTCCATTAACGGCTGAGGAATACGAAGCAGTCTCTGCATTACCGAATTTGTTCCCTTTATGGATAGAAACTTGCAGCATCGTAAGTAATTAGTTTTACCGGGTCGGGAAAATGAAACTTATATTTTTCCCGACCCCTCTTTTTATTGACACGCGACCCCTTTCTATTCAAACTTAGTACATGCGCAAAGGGTTGCTCTTTTTTCTTATTTTTCCACTCTTAATACTCGGGGCTTACTCACTAATAAGGAGTTATCAACCTAGCTTGCTGAATTTTTTAATAGGCAGGGACGTGGCGGATAGTAGTGTCCAGAAGTCAACTTTTTCATCCTACACAGAATACGTTACAGATAAGGATTTAGGGCTTTATCCAGGTGAAAAAAAAGTTAATAAGGGTTCAGAAGAGTTTCTCGAGTACGTTAACGATAGTACTAAAGCTTCCCAAATATTCACTGTTTACAGAATGTTTATAGTAGAGAAAGTGGAAGATGCTCGAAGCGGGAAATTTACACTGACTGATGAGGGCAAACGCGCAACCTATCTCTTTGAATGTAGCGTTGACAGGACTTCTGCGCATAAGTTTACCAATCTACAGTTTATTTCTTCAGGGTTTGATTTTAATTCCACGGCAGTGCAAGGAGACAGCGTATTTACAAAATGCAAAAATGAAGAGTGTACCATTTTAGGTCCCGATTGTATTATCATTAAGAAGGAACTATGAGAAAGATCACGACCGTTCAGAATTTTTTGTTTAGTTCAAATCCGGAAGGTAAGCTTGCGTTTTTCGTTTTAGCCTTTTTTGCCCTTTTTTTATTTGTACCTCAAAACAAAAGTTATTCAGCTACATGCGGTCCGATTGAATGTAGTTCTCAAGGTAAATATAATTGCCAGAGTGACACAATGTGCTGTACCGGAAACGGATGTCCGAGCTGGGATTGCCGAGATTCAGGTACAGGATGCTTTTGGACAGGAGACGAAACAGGAGCGGGCACTTGCGGCAGGCAATGCGCGGCTAATTTTGTGTGTTACAACTCCTCAACTGGCGACACCTGTGCTAGTAGTAACTGCAGCCCAACACCGAAAAATGGCTGTGACTGGTATTGTCTTGCCGGCTGGGTAGCCCCGGGAACCGGTGTGGGTAGTACATATACCTGCACGTGGGGCCTGGATCCTTCCAGTACGTGCGCTTATTGTTCCGGTTCCGGTGTGGGCGTTACGTCCCCACCTCCGGGTACAACATATGGCAAAATCACCGGCAGAATGTTCTCGGATTACAATAAAGATAATCAACCTAACGGAAGCGGTGAAACCTGGTCAACCTCAACATCCGCATGTGCTGTCTATAAGAGCGACACTCTGAATAATACGATAGGGGGAAGCAATATAATTCCCGGCACGGGTTGGTCATGCGATGGGTCAGGAGCCTATTCTGTCTCAAATGACATCGTTACGGGGTTAAAAGATGTTACTTTAGTCGGGGCTTTACCCGGCAGTGTTAATTGCGGTAATGTAAAGTGGTCATACAGTACCAGCCCGGGCAGCAACGGAAAATCCGGAAGCGGGTGCGTAGCAGCCGGCTTGAACATTACAACAGGAGCCAATTATTTGTGGTGGTGGGCTGTTCCGAACACACCCCCAACTGTCACCCTATCACCCACAACCATAAACTATTCTGCGGGCGGGGAAGTGCACGCCGTAAAAGTTGGTATAACCGACCCCAATCCCAACGGTACTCTAAAAATTCCCTCTACCCTTACTGCAGGTCTTGGTGCAACAAGACAAACGGTTGCAATTGAATTTCTGGCGTACGGTAACCAGTATAACGGCCAGTGGCCGATAGTCAGAATTTACGGTTGGAGAAAAGATACCGGTGTCAGAGTGTTGATTGCAGATGCGTGGAGAGCTGGTGCTACAGACATTCTCATAGATTCTGCTACGCCCAAATGGTTTTATGTGGGTGTGCCGTGGACTGATGCCAATGCCTATAGCCATTTTGATCTTGAGTTTATAAATGATATTTGGGATCCGGTTACCCGTACCGGTACGGATGTTTTTGTTGATAACGTCAGTTTTTTCCAGGACGATCCCGTGTGGGATTGGTATCCTTACGTAGTCCAGGCCGAGGACGCGAATTGGGTGCAATATGATAGGGGGGATCCTGACGATGGTTACGATGTTCTTCCTTCGATATCCTGGCCAATTGTGCCTAACAGTGGGAACAATTACATCATGATGGCGTGGGGCGGTGCCCTGAGGTTCCCGGTCTTATGGACATCCCCGAGTACAAGTACGTCCGGCAACATGACTTTTAATGTTTCCGATGAGTACGGGACTGTCGTGAGTAAGAGTGTTTCAATAAATCCAAGAACCAGAAATATAAGTGGAAAGCTCTGGACAATACCATCGGGTACTGTGGTAGATAATGCTTATTGTACTAACAATCGTGCTTCCGCCCCCGGACTTTCGCCCGCCAGGGTAACTGCGAACTACACAGGGCTTTTTGACGATACCGATGGTGGCGGCCTATACAATATTCCGAACGTTTTTGGTTATATTGACAATCTATCTCTATCCAATGTCACCTCACCTCCCGTATACAGAATTGCCTGTGTCAACGATGAGGCGTGGACTGAAACGGGTCTTACGACATCGCACATTGCGAACACCTCACCTACCAACCAAACTATCAACATAGGTCTTCGTATCATCGACGCCAAAAAATGGATAGCGGGGATGGGAAGTGACATATACGCAAAAAATATTGCAATGTACCTGCCTTCAATTTCCTGTCCTAATTCGCAAACTTATTTATGTCCTTCTTTTCCGCCTTCGGGCTATTACGCCTTAAATTACGGCGCCGCATCTTCGACGGTATTTACAGGAACTGCTGCCAACTCGATAGGACCTGTGATCCAGAGACTGTCGGAATCCGGGATTACGGCGACCAAGATCGGGGATAAATTTGCCTCGAAGAACAAAGAGTATTTCAAGACTGTAAGCCAGATGATCAAAGATATAACCGCGGATACTACGAACGGATACCCGAGAGTAACAGGCGCCTATCTATATTATTCAAACAACACGACACTTCAACCCAACTCAATCACAATAATGTCTCCCGCCCATAGTATATATACGTACTCAGCTTACAACGTCCCAAGCGGTGTAGCTTTTCTCATAGTGCCGAAATACGGCAATGAACCGTTGTATATCAACAACATCATTGCCAGGGGAGCGGGGAGACTGGTTGTTTTGGCGGATAGGGATGTGATTATAGGTAACTCTATTCCGGCAAGTAACACCGGTTCCTGCGATCCCAAAACCTGTGTTAGCACTTCTTCTCCGACGGCGCCTATACCTAGCATACAGGCTTCAATTATAAGTACGGGTAAGATAACTATAGAAAATTACCCGGTTACAGCAACATCGTCTCCCGGAATGATAGTAGTAGAGGGGACACTCGCCGGTGCAGGCGACTTGACCGTGAAAAGAGACCTTGGGTCGGTTTCGAACGAGTTCAGACCCGCCCTTTTTATTAGGTACAATCCGTTGTATATGACGGCACTCAACAAAATCGCTGTGGAAAATTCTATCCCCGCGTTAAACGATCTTTTCACATTCGATTTTTCGCAGGAGGAGAAAAAATGACCTTTACCGGAAAAACATCGGACATTCTCAGAGACAACAGCGGTCAGGCTCTTCTTTTTGTGGTTGTGGCTTTAACAATATCGATGGTCGTTGGAGTATCGGTTGCGACACGAACCCTTTCTGTGTCAAAGAGGGTTTCAACTACCGATACGCAGGCGAGAGTGTACTATGCTGCCGAAGCAGGAATAGAGAGGTTTGTCGCCCTTACAATGAGCGAACTTCTTGCTGTATCAAATAAAGATGGCTGTGGGAGCACCGGAGCTACACGTCCGCCGGGCGGAAATTGTGAGTTTCCTTTGGGGGGAGATATTATCACCAATACCAATGTAGATGTCACTGCCATAAGTTATAACGAGAGTGATCCGAGTAACCACTATTCTATAAATGCTAAAAACGGAACATTTTCAGGCATAGCCTTATCCGGATACACAGGTGGTCAGGTAACCATTTGCTGGATCAGCAACAATCCAAGTGCAGTTTTCTATTCTCTTTGGAATTCTGCCGCCCTAATAGCCAAGAATATTTTAGCTCCAAACGGATGGGTAAATAGCAGTGGAATGAATTTGACCCAGCCGGTTATGGCAAACGATGTTGTGAAACCCACGTACTCCAGTTGTAAAGCCGTTACTACGCCAAATACTTCTTACATGCTATACGTCATGCCTCTTGGGGACACTGCAAAGATAGGGATTTTCCCCGGCAGTACCGATCTTCCGCTCCAGGGGTTCAGAATAACTTCCAAGGCGACACTTCAGCAGGGTGCCCCACAGGTACAAGTGACGAAAGTGATAGAAACGATAAGGTCTTATAACCATGTTCCCGGGTTTTTCGACTCTATTATATATACCCAGGGGGGTATTATCGCGAACTAAATCTCATTGTATGAGTAACTAGTATACTCAATTTGTGTTCGGTTAGGTGTAGAAAAACTAAGACAATCGGTTTTGGAGAAAATCGGCGGACACCGTTGAATGAGCGGTCTGTAATTAGAATCCCGAGCACATTTTTCTTTAATTCAGGACCGGTAAGAATTGGACAATACGCCGTAAATATAGTAAAATGCCGCTATCCAAATGTTCGAATAGTAAAGAGATAGGAGAGCGGAAATGAAAAAGACTTTGGCAATACTTGCAAGAGTCAGCCTGTTGTTTCTGATTATTTTTACCCCACTCAACTCATCTGTTGTGTTATCGCAGAGTGGGAAGGTTTCCGTTGCCACTGTTGCGGAAAGTATAGGCAAACAGAGAACGGCAGCTGAAGAAAATAACGTACGATCGCGGCCTGCAGGGAGATGGACTACTCAATGTGACTCCATCAATGTTCTCCATATAACCTGGATCACTGAGATCCGGCTAAAGGGAGGGATTTTCATTATCGAGTCGGAGTTCAACAACTTCGCTGAGAGGTTCGGTAAGAAGGCATCGCCCAATCTTGATGGGATAGAGAGCTCTGTTACGGCATTTAAAGTAATGCTTGAGCCCGACACTATTTGGCTCGAGATAATGTCTGACGGAACGTTCGCTCCCGAGAATACAGGATTCAACCAATCGGTGGTAGCTTATGCCTATCCTGGTGGATACAAAGCTATAGCCGAAGAGTTAAATTCTCTTGGAATCGATTGGGAGGAGCTGTACACGGAGTTGAAGGCGTCTGCCTTGGAAATTAGAAAGTCCGTAGATAGCACTTTTTGTTCTCCTCCTCCGAAAAAGCAGGGATGGCCACGATTTTTGACGGGGTAGGTTGGGAAAAATAAGGGTATAAAAGAAACCACTTATTTCCACTCCCTATCTCCGCAAGTGTTTTAACGCCGCCTTTTGGTTCAGAATATTGAATCTTGGGGCGGCGTTTTCGTATTTTAAACGAATCAGCGTGGTAACCTGTAGTTGTGATTTAATACCGTGTGTGCTATATTTATGATAGGAATAAGTAAAAACCAATAAATACGGAAAATAGAAAAGAGAGGAGGAAATTGAGATGAGAAGGCTAGTGGTTCTGATCGTTGTTATTGTAATGATCTTAACACCGTTTTGGAACTACCCTGTTTTTGGCGGTTATGTTTGGTCAAACTCTTTGGGTGGATTTTCCTCCAGTAGGGTAGTTGTACCAGACAGTAATGTTTGGACAAAAAACCAAACAGAAATCTTCGTTAACAATGTTGTTTACCCGATCTTTCGGGATCCAGGCTATTACCCCGGGTCTGATGTCATGATGGGCACGTTCGCCATTCTGATGGGATGCACGGGAAATTGTGTGGAATGGATCGCCCATGTGGTAGAAGTGGACAACATAACACCTAACTACATGTGTACTTGGGTATACGAATACGGCGTAAATCAGGACTATGGGAGGCATCGGTTTGAAAAAAGGGAAGTTGTAGAGGTTATGAGCAGGGCCGTTTATTTGCGCTACCTCGAAGATTTTCTTGGGACCGAAATGAAACCCAACTGCCCGCAATTTATGGTCGATTGATTAGCACATTTGCCGAGATAAACTTCTCTTATCTCGGCAATTTTTTGAAACATTTGCGCCGTAAGTGCGTACTTTCCTCTATTTTGATTTGTAGAACATTTTAATAGTACAATGCAATTGTTTATGAAAATCATAAAAAAAACTGCTTTGGTACTTTTATTGGCCACGGTTATAGTGGGCTCAAGCTTCTTATATTTTAGGTATTTTTTCGTCAGAATTCCGATATTCCCGAGGGGCGATGGTGAAACTAAGATCGCGACTGCGGAGCTTCCAACCGCTTTTAATGTAGATGAGGCTTCCTTTGTAGACGATCCTGATGTCGGAGTGGTTACAGGCAGTGATGTTAAAAACGAAGTAGCAGAAGAGTTTTGGAACATGTTCCACGTAGCTGCCAAAAGACCCGAAGACATCAGTAAGGTCTATAAAAGATATAGTATTAATACGGTTGGAAAAACCGGTATCACAGGTACTCTATTGGGGACAGACAGGTCTCAATCTCTGCAACCGGAATGTTTACTTGCAAAGACGGCCTTGTTTAAGAGTGTTAACATGGAATTTGTATCAGCGGGTTTCGATGTCAAAAAAGAAATAAAAATAGGAGATACTTTGTTTATTAAGTGTGGGTCGGAAACATGCGAATCGGTCAGTAATGAGTGTGTAATCGTAAGGTTTCCATCAAATTAGAGTACGTGTGAAATAGCTGTTCACGACGCTGGGGTTCTCTTCAAATCTTCTCGACACTTTTGTTTGTTTATTCCTTTACTTACTCTTTTTTTCCATGCTAGTATTTCTTATATATATGAGGAAAGTACGTTTCCTGTTTTTAATTTTGCTATTAGTCGGTTTAGGCTTTTTCCTAGGTTCGGAGAATAGGATAGTCTTTGCCCAAGATTGCAGCGGATGTACCGGTCCCGGCGAGTATGTGTGTGGTTCAAGTTGGGGCGCAAACGATATGTGTTGCACTGGTGGAGGCTGCCCTAGTTATGAATGTAGTGACGATACATATAATAGTGCTAATAATTGTGGTGGTACTTGGATGTGTTGTCTTGGTGGCGCGGCGTATCCCGATCCCTGCAATCAATCTGTTTGTACACCTGAATGGGTTTATTTGACTTTAGGCACCTGTGAGTATTGCCCTGCAAGCGGTGGTGGCGGTGGTGATGGCGGTGGTACCACATACGGTCAGGTCATCGGCCGCATCTGGACCGATGTAAATAAAAATGGCTCTTTCGATGGAGTTTCGGAACTGTGGTCGAATAGTACCACAACCTGTTCCACATACAAAAATGATAGTTTTAATATTACCGTGGGTGGTGTAAACAAACTTTCCGGCTGGTTATGTAATGACGGAGGAGGCGGGGTTCAAATGTCCTACTACAGGACAAGTGATATAGAAACAGGTTCGAGAAGTCTCACCTTGACCGGAGTCCCTGCGGGTTATACATGCGTCAATGCAGGGTGTTCGCAAACCCTTACGGTTGCTCAGGGGGATAATCACATATGGTGGCAGCTTAATAAAACAAACACACCTCCAACCGTCACCTTATCACCCACAACCATAAACTATTCTGCGGGCGGAGTAGTCTACCCGGTGAAAATAGGTGTTGAAGACCCGGATCCTTACGGTCAGCTCAGAATTTCCTCCACCACTAACGTGGGATCCATAAGAGATACTGCCGCCATAGAAATTAACGCATACGGTACATCTTATGGGGGTGTCTGGCCAAAACTCGATATTTACGGTTTCAGAAAGACCGATGGGGTGCGCAGTTCCTCACCCATAGCCACTATCACAGTAAGTTCTTCAACCCGAGCGACTTTTTGGGTTCCCATCGCGGCTTACAATACTTATAGTCATTTTGATTTGGTGTTTTCAAACGACGCTTGGGATCCCGTGACAAAAACAGGACGTGATATATGGATAGACGACGTTCTTTTGCACTCCATACCTCCCGGACCGATGGGCACGGATATATATACAGTCCAGGCCGAAAACACCAGTTTAATACAGTATGACGTAGGTGTAAGTTACAACGATGCTTATGATTTCATGACTCCAGCTAGAAACGCCGCTATGACGAGTACTCCGGGCTATTTATTAATGGCGTGGGGCGGCTCTTTGAGACTTCCCGCCCTTTGGGTTTCTCCATATACAGCAACTTCCGGCAATCTCACATTTAATGTATACGACGAACCCACAACGTCTACTCCTGTGACAAGAAGTGTGACTATAGCCCCCGTAACGGGCACTTTGACGGGAAACATTTGGGTAGCTACAGGCCAGACCGTCAATTGCTCGGACTTAACTGCACGTGGTTCTCATCCGTCGATACCGATAACAGTGACGGCAAATCCTCAGGCTCTGAGTGGGGCTATGAACGGTAGCACGGGAAACTACAGTGTCCCCGGTTTATTTGGGACTATAAATACTGTGTCACTCACGGGTGCGGGTTTGACTCCGTCAACCGGCTCCTACACAAACGCCTGTGTGAACACCTCGCCGTACACGGTATCAGGTTTCACTTACAACGGGAGCCTTATAACACCTTCTAAGACTTTGGACATCGGATTGCGCCTTGTGGACGCTAAAAAGTGGATCGCTGCGCAGGGAGGGGATATATATGCAAGTAAATTCACCCTAAACCTCCCAAAGGCCTGTCCAAACCCACTTTCCGTTATGTGTCCGAATTATTCCCCGCAAACAGCGACACACTACGCCTTAGGTTATAATCCGTTAGCGTCTTCAGTATTTTCTGCCCAGCCGGTTTCAATAGGTCCTTCGAGGTTCTCGGAGTCTAATATCTCAGCTACTAATTTAGGAAATCAGTTTGCCAGTAAAAATTCTCTTTATTTTAAGAAGACTTTGGTGGCTTTAGTAACATCGCTGAAAGATACAAACAAAATAACAAGTTTCACTACCTCTTCCACGTCCTTTCCAAATTCGAACTACATCATGGCCTTGGATGCCTCTATCTCGTCAGCCCCTTCCAATTATTCGTATTCGGTGGGCGGTTCTGCCGGCCTGGTTTTTATGATTATACCGCCAAAAACGGGGTCTCCTTTTGTAATAAACAATATAAGCACCGGGGGGTCTTCCCGCCTGGTTATAATAGCCGATCGTGATATAGAAATAGGAAATCAAATTCCCGGAACTACGGCGGATCCCAAATCTGCAGCTACCACACCTCACATAAAGGCGTCCATAATAACAACGGGGAATATAACATTCAAAAATAATCCTATTGGAGCCTCGTCTTCTCCGGGTACTTTGATTATTGAGGGGCCACTGATAAGCGGAGCCACTAAAGGCACGGATTTTGGTATTAAGTTAGAAAGGGATCTGACCTCAATTTCCAACGAGCTCCGTCCTGCGGTATTTGTGAGATTTAATCCTTTTTATATTACTGAATTAAACAAGATAGCAGTTGGTAATCTTTTACCTGCGCTGAATGACTTTTTTGTATTTGATTATGCTCAGAATTAGGATCGGTTATTGTGAAACAAAACGCAATTTATATAAACAATAAGGGACAGGCTCTACTTTTCGTAGTCGTGGCACTCACGATATCCATGGTGGTCGGAGTTTCGGTAGCGACAAGAACGCTTTCAGTGACAAAACGTGTCTCATCTACCGATACCGGCGCAAAAGTGTTTTACGCTGCCGAGGCAGGGATCGAAAGATTTGTGGACCGTCCCACTTCGGAGTTAATTGAAATTGCAAATGGAACTAGCTGTGGAGGCACTTTGTCGACCCTCTCTGACGGTGCGTGTACCTTTACTCTCGGGGATTCAACAAAAGTTGAGACTAAGACTTCCGTGACTGTGCAAATGATGACTTATAATAAAAGCAATCCGGACCGCTACGAAGTGAGGTTAAAAAACGGTACTTTTTCCGGCATTGCATTGTCGGGCTACTCCGGGCAGATAAATTTGTGCTGGAGAGATAGTAATGAATCAGCCAACACAGGATTGTACTATACCTTATGGAGCCCGTCTGCCCTTATGAGGGAGTCCATAATACTGCCTAATGCGACGAGCCCAAATCCTGAAGCGGTAAGTTTTACTGTGACAGGGTCTTCTGTCATAGCCAATAACGATACCGTGACTCCTAACATTTATCGCTGGTGCACCTCTGTCGACGCCACAGGGACGCCCTACTTTTTGAATGTGATGCCTTTGGGCGGCGACGCTGTTGTTGGTGTACTCCCGGCTCCCGGCCTTGATATACCTCCTCAGGGCTTCCAAATAACGTCCAAAGCCACTCTGAACTCTGCGGACTCCCAGCAACAAGCTGTAAAGATTATTGTGACCGATCGTTCATACAGTCACGTGCCCGGTTTCTTTAACGCGGCAATATACGCACAGAAGGATATTGTTGCCAACTAGCCCGCGTCGTGATAACTTATCAATTGCCTATATCTCCCTCCCGAAAAGGGCTTAGGTGAGGAGCTGCACGAAAGCAGCACCAAAAGTAAAAGGGAATCCGCGTCCGGCTCGTTAAGCCCGTTCTTAAACAGCTTTTGCGGTTTCCCAAAAATATAAATTTAAATAAGAAAGTTGCGTTTAAGCTAGAAAACTATGTCTAAGTACAAAGTACCGAAAATAGAAGAGTTGATTGAAGCAGGGGTCCATTTTGGCCATCAAATAAGAAGATGGCACCCTAAGATGGAGCCTTATATCTACACCGTCAGCAAAAACATACATATTATTGATTTGGAGGACACCGAGCGTTTGTTAAAAGAGGCATGCGAATTTCTATATAAACAGGCATCCGAAGGCAGAAAAATAGTGTTTGTCGGAACTAAGAAGCAGTCCAAAGAGATAATTCAGGCCGAAGCGATAAGGAGCGGAGCCATGTTCGTGAATGAAAGATGGATCGGTGGAACGATTACCAATTTTCCTACCATAAAAAAGAATCTGGACAAGTTGATCAAGTACATGCGTGGTAAGGAAACAGGAGAATTCGACAAGTACACTAAAAAAGAACGCCTTCTCATCGACAGGGAAACCGAGAAGATGACCCTTGTTTACGGAGGTATTCTGACTCTTACCGAGACTCCCGACATTTTGTTCGTTATTGACCCCAAAAGAGAAAAAACAGCAGTAAAAGAGGCTCAAAACGCGGGAATCCCGGTGGTCGCTATAATCGATACTAATGCTGATCCTACCGGAATAGACTACATTATTCCGGGAAACGACGACGCTATAAAATCAGTTGCGTTGTTGATGCGCGCCGTTTCCGACGCAGTCGAAGAAGGTTACAAAGAATTCGATAAAAAGGCTACCGAGCAAACCAGGAAAGCTGAGGCTATAGTAGAAGAAAAGGAAGATGTTGTAGTTACAACCACGGAAAGTCCTGTTGTCACTGCTGAGGTCGAAGAGATAGAAGAGAAGCTCGTTGAAGTAGAGGAGCCGAAAAAGATAGAGAAGATAATAGAAAAGGAAGATGAGGTAAAAAAGAATTCTGAAACAGCGAAAGCGCCTAAAAAAGCCAAAGCCAAAAAATAATTTGCACAAGGAGACAAAAATGGAATTAAACATAAAAGATATAAAGAACTTAAGAGAAGAGACCGGAGCCGGTGTTTTGGAAGTAAAACAGGCTCTGGAGAACTCGTTCGGTGATTATGCAAAGGCTAAAGAGGAGTTAATGAAAAAGGTAGGATCCAAAGCCGCCAAAAAATCCGACAGGGTGACCAAGGACGGTCTGATCTTTGCATACCTCCACGCCAGAGGAAGAGTCGGCACCCTTATTTACATGGCGTGCGAGACCGATTTTGTGGCTAAAACAGAGGATTTTCAAAGACTCTGCAAAGAGGTGGCTATGCAGGCCGCAACTGGCGACTACAGCTCGGTGGAAGAACTTCTGAACGATGAGTACATCAGAGATCCGTCAAAGAAAATCTCAGATTTACTGAATGAAACAACCGCCAAAGTTGGGGAAAAGATTGAGCTCAAGAAGTTTGTCAAATACTCTGTCGGAGAAGATTAGAAAAGCCCGGCTTTTCCTGATATTATTCAGTACATATGAATACTTCAGAATTAAGATTAAAACTTTCGAAAATTCAGGAATTTTTACGGGGGGAGTTAGCGCAGATCCGAACCGGAAGAGCGTCGCCCGCCCTTATTGAAAATATCCAGGTAGACGCGTACGGTACAAAAATGACTCTTATAGAGGTCGGTTCTATTACGGTTCTGGACTCCCAGAACCTTGTTGTCACACCATGGGACAAAGGTCTTATTAAGCCTATTGCCAAATCCATAAGGGAAAGCCAGGCAAGTCTTAATCCCGTGGAAGAAAGCGACAGAATAAGAATACCGGTGCCCTCACTTACCGAGGAAAGACGCAAGGAACTGGCGAAGATAGTTGGTGTAAAAGCCGAAGAAAGCAAAAACTCGATACGGAACATAAGGCAGGACGCTATGAAGGACATTGAAAAAATGTTCTCGGACAAGAGCATAGGCGAGGATGAAAAATTCCGTCTCAAAGAAGAAACAGAAAAGACTGTTAAAGAGTTCACCGACGGCGTAGAGGAGATCAGCGAAACCAAAAGATCCGAAATTTTGACAGTTTAGGCTCCGGCGTATAAAAACATGACAACCTTACTTATCTTTTTATTAATACTCTCGATTTTGGTTTTAATTCACGAGTTGGGGCATTTTGTGGCTGCTAAAGCCGCCGGTGTTAGGGTAGAGGAGTTCGGGTGGGGGCTTCCACCGCGCATAATAGGAAAGAAATTTGGTGAAACCACTTACTCCATCAACCTTTTGCCTTTCGGTGGTTTTGTGAAACTCACAGGCGAGGATTTGGAGCGGGGGCAGGAAGACACGGACGACTTGGGAAAAATCGGTACTCTGGATGTCAAAAGTTTCGCATCGAAAACACCACTGCAGCGGGGAATAATTTTAATAGCGGGTGTTTTTATGAACATCGTTTTGGCCGTTGTCATTTTCTATATTTTCATGTTCGTGAACGGTTTTAAGACCTTCCAAATGCCTCTGATATTTGATTATGATTTTAAGTTCGGTGAGACTACAAAGATCGGTACCGTGATTTCCGGGATTCAGCCCGGTTCTCCTGCCGAGAAAGCGGGTCTGACTTTGGGTGAGGCGGTGTTAGCCGTAAACGACAGAAAAGTTACGGATATAACACAGTTTAAAAACGTTTTGGCCGAATACAGCGGACAACCCGTCAAGCTTACTTTGACCGATTTGAAAGATACGACTTACACCAAGGTTCGGGATGTTCAGGTTTCACCGACAAAATACGAAGGTGGTAAACCAATCATAGGTGTATATCTGGGAGAGTCGGTGTCTATTTCATACAAAAAACCACTCGACAGGATCCTTGTGGGTTTTTATCATTCGTATAACGTGATGGGGTATTCCATGAACACCTTGGGTCAGATGGTTTCCCTTTCTTTTAAAACTAAAGACCTAGCTCCCGTTTCCGAAAGTGTTTCCGGACCGGTAGGAATTTATAATCTTGTCGACATGGTTCTGAAATACGGCGGACCCAACGCATGGCTCACACTGTTTGATTACACCGCACTTATGTCTTTAAGCCTGGCCGTTGTTAATATAATGCCTTTTCCGGCCTTGGACGGCGGCAGGGTAGCGTTTGTTCTGTTTGAAGGTGTGACGCGTAGGAAACCGAATCCTAAAACGGAGGCTGCTTTTCACAGGTTGGGTATGGTCTTTCTCCTGGGCTTTTTGATACTCATTACAATCAGGGACGTGACCAGATAGTAATTATCATTGTAGCTACAAGAATTAGAAACATTCCATTTTGAGTTATATTTAAAGCCTTTTTACCGTGTGCGTAAATAGTAAAAAATTGACACAGGTAATATACTAGAAACTGTCGTATCTATCTGGTAAAATCGTACAGCTCCTGCGCTGTCTACCGTTAACCGGCTAACATACAGGAAAGTGGACTGCCAGAATTGTGTATAAGTACGAAAGCACGTTTTTATTTGACATACAACGTTTGGAGGTGCCTACTGAATAGCAGTCTCTATTAATTAGCACTAATTATTAAGAGCTGCTCATTATAATGACGAAAATAAAAATAAGGAACGGTGAATCTTTGGAACAGGCCTTAAGAAGGTTCAATAGAGAAGTACAAAGATCAGGAATCCTTGATGAAGTAAAAGACAGGTCTCACTACAGAAAACCCAGTGAGTTAAAGAGACAGAAATCTAAGGAACTTGAAAGAAAGTTTAAATTTGAGAAACTTAGAGGATGATCTACGATAGCCTAAAAAGCATGGTTTTCCAACTGCAGAAGTCGGGCGATACTTTTAAGCTCGGTGTGTTGAGGTATTTCATTTCCCAGGTTCAGAACAAGGAAATAGAACTTAGAGCGCAGCAGAAGCCTTTAACCGATGAGGACGTATTCAAGGTTATAAGAAAGCAGATAAAAAACAGAAAGGAAGCTGCCGAACTTTTCGAAAAGGGTGGAAGAGCCGATCTTGTGGAAAAAGAGCAAAAAGAACTCGCAGTATATGAGGAATTCGCCAAAATGTTTCCTTTCGAGCTCGAACCGCCGGTTAAATTTCCTCCTCATCAGCAGAAGTAAATGAAAAAAGATCTACCCGAGCAACTCAACAAAGATGACATCGTCATTTCAGTTACCATTACAGGTGATAAAGTGGTTCAGGAGCTGAATAAAAAGTATCTGGACAGGGATACCACTACAGATGTCCTGTCCTTTCCAATAAATGAAAAACAGGAAGACGGGACTTACTATTTGGGCGATGTAGTAGTTAACAAAGAGCAGGCCCTACGGCAGGCGGATAAGTATGGAAATGATGTTGAAACCGAGGTATCGGAGCTTGTAGCCCACGGAGTACTACATCTGCTTGGGGTGCACCATCACGACGATGACGAGCACACCGTTCATGGCAAACCGGTTAAAAAGGACGCCGGTCTATGAAAATGATCGTTGGGTTAGGCAATCCCGATAAAAGATACTCCAAAACCCGCCATAACACAGGATTTATAGTACTGGACGAGATCGTTGCGGCCAAAGGATTATCTTGGGAAGGTTCTCCGAAACTGAAGTCCGATATTTGTAAATTAGGTGAGATTATTTTTGTTAAACCTACGACTTTTATGAACAAGTCGGGGGAAGCAGTGAGTTTAGTAAAGGAATATTTTGGGATAGACCTTGCCGATATCTGTGTGATACATGATGATGTCGATCTTCAGTTTGGGCAGAGAAAAGAACAGGTAGGGGCGGGGCACGCCGGGCATAAAGGCGTTATGAGCATAATGGATTCCTTAGGAACCAAAGATTTCAGGAGAATTAGGATAGGAATAGGGAGACCTCCGACGGACTCTAACTTACCGGTAGACGACTTTGTTTTAAACGATTTTTCTTCCGAAGAGCTGGATGGGATAAAAAAAATAGGGATCCCGCTCTCGGAAAATTTGAATTTTCTTTGATACGGAACCCCTGTTACGCCTAGGATCTGGGATTTAGTTTCTACCTACGTCTAGTTTTAAGACCTACGTGCAGTATGTACCGGAAAATCCCTCTCCAAGCGCATGGGTATTTTTCACGGAGACTGTGAGAATCCATCCGGGAAAATTCTACTGCCTTTTTTATCTTATCTTCGGCATTTTCCACGCATCTGTTATCCACCGCTCTGACCGCAATTTCAGATCTTTCTGCGGCGGTGCATCTGTCCCAGATTTCAAACGGTGTAATGTTTCCTTTTCCTGATGTACCTGTCTTTCTATCTTTTTGCATTTTTCTCTCCATTCCGAAAAAATGACATTAGAAATCGTAAGTAGCGGCATTATAGCAAAAAGTCCCGGGAGCAGTTAACTATTTTACGGTGTGTAGGGGTATGCCGCTCCTTGCACCAATACAGGTTGGTTGTATCCAACAGGGATGTTGTAATACAGTTAATATGTTTATGTTTTACACTAAGTACCGTCCTCAAAAATTCAGCGATGTATGCAGACCCAACGATGCCGCTGATGCCCTGTCTAAGCAGGTAGTGAGTGGTAAACTCTCCCACGCCTACCTTTTTGTGGGCCCCCGCGGTACAGGAAAAACAACCGTGGCTAGGATTCTGGCCAAAGCTCTAAACTGTGCCGACATAAATTCAAAAGGCGACCCCTGTACTAAATGCTCTTCCTGTGTGGCGATAAAAGAGGGTTCTTTTGTGGATATGATAGAGATCGACGCCGCGAGCAACAGGGGAATAGATGACATCAGGGAGATCAAAGACAAGATAAAACTGGCACCGACGATGGGCAAGAACAAAGTTTACATAATCGATGAAGTCCACATGCTTACGAACGAGGCTTTCAACGCACTGCTTAAAACATTAGAGGAGCCTCCGAAAAAAACCACTTTTGTCCTTTGCACAACCGAGCTTCATAAAGTACCCGACACTATAAAATCCAGATGCCAGGTTTATAGATTTAAGAGAGCTACGATGCCCCAGCTAATAGAAAAGCTTAAAGAGATAACAAAAAGTGAGAAAATAAAAATATCCGAAAAAGATTTGGAGAAAATAGCCCTCGCTTCTTTGGGTGGATTCAGGGATGCGGAGACTTTGTTGCAGCAGGTTTCGGACGGGGAGCTCAGCGTTGATTCTCTTGTAGGCATGGGCTCAAAAGAGGTCTACATAGAACTGACCGACCACCTGATGAGTGGGAATTCCGGTTCGGCAATAAGAATCATATCTAAGGTGTACGAAGAGGGTCTGGACCTGTACGTTTGGACCGGAGAATACCTTAGATATCTCAGAGAAATGTTATTCATAAAATCAGGTGTGAAAGAAGAAGTGTCTGGTGCGACTTCCGAACTTTTAGCCGAAATGGAAGAGCAGGCGTCCCGTTTGTCGGTGGGTTGGCTCTTGAACGCGATGAACTCTATTCTTGAAGAGCACAAAAATATTAAAACATCTTTTATTCCCCAGCTTCCGGTTGAGATGGCCTTGGCTAAGATAGGCGGGGGAGAGGAGTTATTATCGGGTGGGGGCAGTTTAGGCATACCGGAAGCTCCGAAGCAGCCTACAACCAGTCCCGGTATAGGTAAGAAGATGCCAAAGGATGAAAAAGAGGAGGAAGAAAAGGAGCAGGAGGAGCCCGAGGAAGATGCCAAACCGGAAAAAGAGAAAAAAAATACGCCTGAAGACAAAGAAGAAACTTCTCTCATAACTTTAGAAAATCTTGAAGAAAAATGGAAAGAATTTATAAAAAGAAGCCGGGAATTAAATCACTCGTTAACCGCTCTTTTAAAGTCTGGAAAGCCGGTAAATGTTGAAGGTAAGTTTGTCATACTTGAAGTATTTTATCCCTTTCACAAAGAAAGACTCGAGTCGCCCCAAAATAGAAAGTTAATCGAAAAACTTATGTCGGAAATATATGATGCTCGTTTGTCACTGAAATGTGTTTTAAGTAAAGAGAAGCCAAAAAAGCTGAAGACCGGAGAGTCGGGAAATTTGACAGATCTTAACATAGCCCCGGCAGAAGTGGTTTTTAATAAAGATTCGGTGCTCGAAGCATTTGATGGCGGACTTCCTTTAATTTGATAGAATATTCAAGTGAAATTACCCCAATCTTTAACCAGACTAATAGAATCTTTCGAGAGGCTCCCGGGAATAGGTCCCAAAACTGCTCAAAGGCTGACATTTTATCTTTTACATTTTCCCCAGGAAGAGTTAGAAGTCTTTGCCGAAGCGTTGGAGGGTTTAAAAAAGAACACCAAGTTATGCTCGGTATGTAAAAACGTGTCGGAAACAGACATTTGTTCAGTATGTGGAGATCCCGCCCGTGACAAAAGAACGATTGTTGTAGTTGCAAACCCTCTGGATTCCTTTGCTTTGGAAAGAACGGGATTTAAAGGAACTTATCACATACTGCACGGGATTATAGATCCTCTTAATAACATAGGACCGGAGGAAATTTTTATAAAAGAACTTATAGACAGGGTCGAGGGGTTGGTTGAAGAAGTGTCTTTTGAAAATGTCGATGGTTCCGACACGGTGGAAATTATTATTGCGACTAATATGAGCATGGAGGGGGAGTCTACGGCTATGTATATTTCTAAAATGTTGAGAGAGCGGGGTATGGATGGGGGCAAGGTAAGAATAAGCCGCATAGCAAGAGGACTTCCGGTCGGAGGTGACGTAGAATACGCGGACGACATAACTTTAGGCAGAGCACTCGAAGGCCGTTTTGAGATCAAATAACCCCCTTTCCTATAAATACATATTTCTTTTTTCAGGGTTGTGCTAAAATCGAAGCAATGAAGTTATACAACTCACTCACAAGAAAAGTAGAGGACTTCAGCCCTCTTAACACCGAAACTGTCACAATGTATACCTGCGGTCCGACCGTTTATGACTATGCCCACGTAGGTAATTTTAGGACATACGCACTCTCCGACTTTATAAATAGGGTTTTGTTATTCAACGGCAACCGCGTGAAATTTATCATGAACCTTACGGATGTAGGTCACATGACCGGCGATAATTTGGGTGATGCAGACACAGGTGAGGATCGTATGGAGAAGTCGGTTGTCAAAGAAGGACGAACGGCGATAGAGATCGCCAATTTTTACGCCCAGAAGTTTATCCAGGACTATGACAAAATGAATTTTATACATCCAGAGAAATTTACCCGTGCGACGGAATATATTGAAGAACAGGTCCGTCTGGTAAAAATTCTCGAGGAGAAGGGTTTTACTTACACGACATCGGACGGGGTTTATTTCGATACGTCAAAATTTGAAAGTTACGGACAACTTTCCGGGTATACGACGGACAACGTTATGGAAGGAGCCAGAGTAGAGATCAATCCTGAGAAAAAACATCCTACTGATTTCGCTTTATGGAAATTCTCGCCAATAAATGTCAAACGTTCACAGGAGTGGGCGTCCCCCTGGGGAACCGGATTTCCCGGGTGGCATCTGGAATGTTCGGCCATGTCCTTAGCTGAGTTAGGCAACACCCTGGACATTCATGTAGGCGGAGAGGATCTTAGGATGACACACCATCAGAATGAGATTGCCCAAAGCGAATCAGCGACCGGCAAGAAATTTGTAAGATATTGGGTTCACGGTGCCCACATGATGGTTGACGGAGGAAGAATGGGGAAGAGTTTGGGAAACGCATACACCATTACCGACATTGAGAAAAAAGGTTTTGATCCTATGGTTCTGAGATACTTTTTCATGACATCCCAATACAGAAGCAAGCTAAACTTTACGTGGGATGCGTTGCAAAGTGCTCAAAATGCTTTGAGAAGACTCTACGAACTTGCCCGCGGTTACAAACGAGAAGAATCGGCTAAGGCCTCGAAGGACTATATTAAGAAATTTGGCGATAAAATAAACGACGATCTTAATATGCCGGAGGCTCTTGCGGTAGTTTGGGAAATGATAAAGTCTGAGTTGGAAGAGCCTGAAAAACTGGCCACCCTGTTGAAAATGGACTCGGTGTTGGGATTGAGGATCGAGGAACATTTGGCATATGACACTCCTCAGAAAGTGCTGGATGTAGCAAAAATGAGGTCAGAATATAGGAAAGCAGGAATTTGGGATAAGGCCGACGTGGCAAGAAAACAAATCCTGGAAATGGGCTACGAGGTCGAAGATCTTCCGGACGGGAAGTTTAAGATTAAGAGAAAAATGTAAGTTAGCAGTTTCCTTTTCGTTATTCGCTTTTAAGCCATCTCACTGCGTTTATTCCTATATACTCTCTCAGCAGATTGCCGAACCTTGGTTCGTAAGTAAAATCTTCGGAGGGGTCCTCAACATTATCGGTTCCCTGCAAAGTTCTTTGGAATATGAATTTGTCGGCTACAAATACACCTTTCAACCTTAATGTTCCGGTTTGGTCACCCTCATTGGTGTCGTAGGCTGTGTAAAACGTGCCATCTGAGTGGATAGCAGAGGTTACTTCGCTGACCGTCTTTTTAATTTCCACGTTTCCGGACACCACGAATAAAACGGCCGAATTTGAGGCCAATACGATCTCCTTATCGAACCTCAAATTACCGTTTATGAAGACAATCTGTTTGAACGTGGAGGTATCATAATTGTTGGGAACACTGGTGGCGTTTATCGTGAAATTGCCGTTTTTGATGTAAACGCCGTTGCTAGTTGGCAGGGTACCGAAAATCTCGGTAGGCGAAGTCTTTACCGCATCCAAAAGCTCGGCGTAGGAATAATCTTTTGCCCCTATGTTGTTCTTTACGACCCAGCTTTTGGTGCTGGTGAAGAAGTTTACTTCGGTATTTCCGGCCTCTATAACGCTGTCGGTATTTTTATCACTTGACTCGGACAGCATGTTTATACCCAATCTGCTTCCGGCCAACCCGCCGCCCCTTATTTTGATCCACGGTCCGTTGATACACAAATCTTTGGTGGAGGAGTTTCCGGCCATATCCTCGGCGTAAAATCTTACGGTCTTGCAGATTTTCCAGACGCTGTCGCAAAAATCTGTTTTAGGGGTCAGGAGGGTAACGGTTGTAGCTCCCGGTGAGAACGGGGGCGAGATGAGCGGCGCCCACGTATCCGGCTGCCAGGTACTTGAACACTGCATTAGGTCCGAGAAACTTCCGAATCCGGGGTTTCTGTCTGTGTGGTACTGGAATTTGTCAGTAAGTGTGGAAATACCTGACGTTGTGTCGTCGACCACGGTTGTGACATAAAGGTGGTGGTCGCTCGGTCCTGTGACACCTCTGTAAGCATTGGAATTGCGCCAGTTGGTGGGGGGTGTCTGGTCTATTTTGAATGTGGTCGATTTGGTGGTTTCGATGTTTCCTGAACGGTCGACTGAGTAATAGGAAACAGTGTGGTTGCCGTCTGACGATACCGTAAACGAGGTATCTGCGGACTTTGCCGAGTTGTTTATTGAGACCCCGTCTACGTACAAAATTCCGGTACCCAAAAGTCCCACCTCCATGTAAACTCCAATTGCGTCAGATACGCTGACAACAAAATTCTCACTTATTTTTGTCCATGTTGTGGTTCCGTTTATGGAGTTGCTTTGAGCAACTTCTGTATAGACAAAGTTATCATTAATATCTTTTGATACCGCGAAAATTTTGAAATAGGCACTACCACCCGCGGACTCTGTTTTTAGCCATACCTCGGCACTCATGTTGCTGAGAGGGTTAGCTACCGCATAGTTGACAGAGTGGTTGATTGAGTGCCAGGCAGCACCCGTCGAGTTGATCTTTATTGATGTAGTACCGAAAACGTAATTAAGTGTGTTTCTGCTATAAACAGCCTGACCGTCCTGCAGCCCTGCCTCCCACGAAAGAGTATTTATAGAAGACCCCGCGTGAGTAGTTTCGAATGAAGGGTTGGGGGCCAGGTTCAGCGTGTCGGATTGTGTGACCGTTACCCAGTTTCCCGAGTCTATCTTGTAATTTATCGAGGCAACCCCGCTTTCCAGGTCGGTTGCCGTTAAAAGTATATTCACCGGTGTTAAATACCAATCGTCCTTTCCATTGGGGGTCGACGGTGTTTTGGTAAGCGTTGTAAACGGAGGGGTATTGCCGGCGTATACTCCTTGTTGGAGCAGGAACGAAAAGAGCACCGGTAGAAGAATTGTTACTAGGGCAGTCTTCTTTGGATTCATCTATGTATATGATAGTTTAGGGCGGTTTGAGGTGCAATGATTTATTCGGCATGGTTACACACTGGAGCGGGTTCATCCAATCTTTCATATGGAAATGACTGACGGATTTGATGGCACGTTTTTAATCTGCTTGAATTTTCACATCAATTTGTCTAACCTTTAGAAATGGAAACGGATTCTGTGGATAACACTTCTGATGAAATTGCGGTCGCAACCCCCGAACCTGAAAGAGAAGAAGTGTCGTCGATAGCTCAAACTGCAGGCGATCAACCACCGGATTACGGGGAAATTATGCACGATATGCTCAAGGCACAGGAAGCACGCCGTGAGCACTCACGTAGTGAGGCAGAGAAACGGACTAAACAGTTAGCAGTATTGTACGATGAAGAGAAAAAGGTGAAGAGCGAGATAAAAGAGGGGAAAGGTCCTTCGGAGGAAAAAGTAGAGGAGTGGAGAAGGGAGTACGGGCACGAAGGCGAGAAAAAGCTGCTGGAGTTTTTGACAAAAGTACCCGTAGTATCTGTTATCGATTGGGAGGAACACGAAAAAGAAGTAAGGATGCCGGGAAAAGTTTATGTTGCGAGGATCACGGCTTTTGAAGATTTTAAAGGCAAAGGTGACTTCGTTCTTTCATGGGGCAACAAAGAGTGGCTGCTCGTCGATCTTACAGTTGCAACCGACCCGGAAATATTGGCCGAAAAATATGAAAAGGAAAAAAATGGCGGGCCGCGGGTGCTTAACATAGGTTACGGCACTCTCTGGAATGCAGCTCAGGGAGCGGAATATGACCAGAATAGAGTAGTCGAAGCCATCCACAGTATGGTTATTGCTTATAGAGAGGACCGTTTACAGAAGAATCAAAGTAGGATATAATCTGAACTCACTATAGGGTAAAGGAGAGAAAAATGCCACGCAAAGGTTACATGGTGGTCTACCTTGTGCAGACATCTGAAACGAATCTCAAGGTGGTTATATTGGCAGTTACTTCGTACGACCTCCCTCTGATCAAAATCTTTAACAGCTTGGAGGAAGCAAAAACGGTTGTACTCGGCATTACCGGAGCGCATCTTCCTGAGTTGGCCCCGATCACAAAAGATGTTTTTTGGGCCAATGTAGAAAAACTTAAAAAAGAAGATAGCCGCCTGGTCTCTGTGGATTTTGGTCCCGTCAAAAAAAGGCTTTTGTAAGAGAACCTTTTTCAGCCGGATCCACTACCCCCCCCCGCAAGGAACTTTTAATAGGTTTTTGGCGGGGGATTTTTTGTCCTTCCCCTACCTAGCTCTCAATCACCCGTTGTCATTCTCGATCAGATTTACACAGTGCAAGTTGCCCGATTCAATGGAAAAGGCGACTTAATATTATTTTTGCAATATAATTGACCCATGTCTGTTGAGACTCACTCTGAAGATGGTTCTATAAACAGTCTTATGTCTGAGCAAGGTAGTGCCGGCGGATCGGCGGAAAAGACCCCGGGCACCGCCTTTGCTCGTAAAGAGGATCTGCAGGTTCCCGAATCCTGGCAGGAAAAAACGCGTAATTATTTCGGAGTGCAATCTTACTATGTGCTTCCTGAACTTAACGGCAGGGGGCTGAGTATTAAGAAATACGCGGCACCTAAATACAAGGACTTAATGGAGGAGCTTGCTCCTGAGGTGGGATACATTAAAGAGCGATTATCGGCTTTAGAAAATCGGTCCTACGTTGAGTCGCAGGACTCGTATGAAAAGCTGTTGGAGGACGCCCTAAACAGTATGCACGGATTTTATGATTGGGGAGGGAGACGCGCTGAGAAAATCGATTATTTTTATAACGACTTTCCTGCTGAGGCGGAAGAGTATGTATTCGCTGTGAACGAAATATTGTTGCCTGTCCTTTTTTCTATTGAGAGATCGGTAAAAACTGACGAAGAAAGAGACAGGGCAGCGGAGTCTTTATTGAAATACGTGAATATATCGGGAGAAGGATCCGATTCTGAGGAAGTGTGTGTATCTTTAGCCAAGGTCGGGGGGCTGTCATCCGCCGATGCGTTTTTAAAAAAACTCGGACATGTAAGAGCAGTACAGCAAGACTACTACAGGGAGTCAGTTCAGGAGGATATAGACGACACGCTGTTGTTTTTACGGGGAGAACGTGATGATTTTCCAAATTATTGTGGCTATGGCGAAGATGTTGAGTCGGCGAAAGCGTTGCTAGACTACCTCACGAAGACTTTACCGGAAAACGGCATAATTCCGATGGATCCGGATGAAATGGAGTTTGGGGACAGACTGGATTTTGTTGCCGCGTACATGGATACCTTGTCATTATCACTGCAGAGCGGCGAGGATAGGGAAAAGTTTCTGCAATTTGTTTCTGAATTAATGGAGCACGAGCATGAAGGTATGCTGTCTGCCTACGTTCGCGCGATAAAAAACGCCGGTGTGGAGGAGAGCACCCCGATGCTATTGGGAAATCTTAAGAGTGAGAATATAGATAAAATGAGATTGAGTGCGGAAATTCTTTTCAGACTGGAACTTGGAAAAATGGGAGTGACTACGGAGGGTGTTGAATGCCTTGGGAAGTTATATGATCTGGGAAAATACAACAATCCGGATTTCTTTGTAAGAAGGCTTAACGATTCGGGCTTAATGGCGGTACTTTCGGAAAAAGAAGGCGGTATCGAGGGCGTTTTCCCATTAAATATTTATGCGGAAGAAAATGCGGTGCAAGCAGAGGTTCGACAGTTAATGTCACAGGAATTGTTTCTCCCAAAAGCCGATGAGAGTGCCGGACAAAGACAGGAGCGCGAACGTTATCTGCAGTTATTTATGAAAAACTACGAACTTATTTTTAACGATAAGTTTTTTGAGGGCACCGGTCTGAGGTTAAACTCTCTCGACTTGCACGAACAGGGCTGGTTTTTACTTAGTTATTTGGAACTGTCAGGACAGGAAAATACCGAAGGATTAACCCGGCTGAAAAGTTTTGTTACCGAATATGGAGAATACGGTCTTAAATCCTTTCTGGCCTTGGAGTATGGTGGTTCCGGGCAGGAAATACTTGATTTCGCCGAGGCACCCGGTTTGTCCAAAGAAGCAAAGCTGGCTATATTTAAGAATTTTTACGCCATTGCAAATGAGGCGCTAAATTGGCGGGGGGTGTTCGGGCAGGCAGAAACAGGCGTGGGTTATGAATTTGCACCTCAGGTGCACGAAGCTTTTGTGAGAAAAAATGCTGAATTTTTGAAGGCAGCTCAGATAATAGCCGGGGGAAAGGGCGGAGATGTAACAATAGGGGAGCTTATGAAGAATATGGATACCATTGTTTTTTCTCTTCGCGCACTTAAAGGAGTGTACGAAAAGAATTCTGATCTAAAACTTGAACAGAAACCTCAGATACAAGATGAGCGCGATAAAGATGGTAACCTAATAGAATCCGCCTCGAGCTCATTTATACTTCTTGATGAGGGGAGGGGAGCGCGTATCGTAGTTTCCATAAGACCACATCCGACCGCCAGACAGGGCAATAGCTCGGGAGGCGAGGCCAGAATGAATTTTAGTGTGACAAATTTGAGAACCTATGAAACGGCAAGAATCGGTTTTGATCTAAGTGATTACGGAGAGTTCACCGGAGAAGCAGATAAGCCCCCGACCGTTTCTCTGGACATGGGGGTAGGCAAACCCGACCGGGTGGCGGGAATATGGCCTTCACAGCGTGTTGGCCGCGTTTTGGAGCTTGTAGAAGGATCCGAGGGGGGCCACAACGAGCTTTCGTTTAAACCCGAAGTTGCGGAACATTTTCCTGACGTGGCGGAAAGATTCAGAGGATACATCGAATCCAAGTTTGTCGTATGGTCTTAATTTACTCCTGTACCCAGTCTTTTATTAATTCTTTGTGCTCCGGGGCGCAGTATTCCCATATAAAATTAAACAGCACCCTATATGTATCGGTAACGTCCTTGTGGTCTATGATTGTAATGATAATATCTTTTCTTATTGTAGATATAGCGGTTTTACTACCATATATCAATATCTGAGCGGGTAGTTTGAACGGGAAGTTTTTAATATATCTTTCCTCAACAAGCCTTGGTTTGTCATATTTTGTATAAAGAGCTTTTGCTTCCTCAACGTCCTCCAGAGGTCCTACCACCCTTGCGTGTATGCCTCTTTTTACCTGTTCTACTATCTGGGTGGATATTATATCGTCCACATCTTTTCTATCGTCGTCAAACGAGGACCTAAAGAGCAAAATATCCTCTCCGGTATCGTTTATATCGTCGTAAAGCCTTTGCAGTCCTTTTAGGCCCTCAAAATAGGTAATTAACGGCTTATTTTCTATAAGAGTGAATTGTGATTGAAGCGAGTTAATAAGTATCTCGTAATTAAGTTTTGCGTGGTGAACCATCTGGGATCTTCTTTCCAACAGCTTTTCTATTTCCTTAGGGGACTGAGGGAAGTATTTTGTAGTGGCACCTTTTTTTGTTTCTTTTACCAGGTTTTGATGTTTGAGGTTCTCGAGAATGTTATAGAGATTAGTTCTTTTTTGTCCGGATTTTTCCGCAATCTGCAATACAGTTAACCCTCCGCTATTAAGTAAGGTTGTGTAAACGGAAGCTTCTTTATCATCGAGGCCTGCCTGGGAGAGCACCTCATTAATTAACGGCATACACTTATAAAAGCAAATTTTATAGTGCATGTCAATCGGGTTGACAGGATATAAGACTTATAGTATACTGTCGTTGTTCGAACTTGACAAAGCATATCCAGGTATTTGATGATATGTGTCAGGGCACTTGACAGACATAGAACTATAGGATATAATGTAGTCAGAAAGCTAAGGGGAAAGTACTTTAAAATCTTAATAAATAAGCCTCGCGCAAAGAACCTACCGCTTCGCAAGAGATAAAAAGAAAGCCAATATCCGGCAAGAAGCAAGCGTGTAAAAACGGTTCTTTAGGGGTCTTGGCTTTTTTTGTTCTCCGGGTTATCAATAACCCCGGTAATTTTCTAAGCAAAAACCTACCTGCAAGGTACGGAAATACTGAACATCCTCTTCACGGGCCGGTTGCGCCCGTTAGGGAAGTTTAGGTCTGTCCCGTATATAAAGAGAGAGTACGTATCAGGTCCTACCGGCCATTGCAGATAGATTCCTGCCTAGAAGATGTCAAATGTGAAAAACATCAACTGCCCTTTTTAAAATTAAAAAAGGCGAAGGCACAGATTATTAGTAAGGACAACGGGCGGTTTTATCCATTAACCCCTACCGGTCGTTTATCCGGCAAGTCCGGGTAACGGTGGAATTAAAACAAGCCTTCTTACTATAGATAGTAGGTTGGACGGAAGTTCAGCCGCGGGAATCTGCTTTTAGCTTGCAAAGCAAGCGACGGTTTACCGTTTGAAGAGAGTGGCCCGATTATCGAATACAAAGAAAAACACTCTTATGAGTCCAAATCAGGATAAATGAGACGAATTGAAAAGTAGTAACGAAATTGCGTTCTACTGAGTAGTAAACATGAATTTGTTTTAGACGCTTAGGCGTCGCCTGGCTGTAAGCCAGACACAAACCTACCTTTGTGTACCTACCAGATAAATGTATGGGTACTACACAAAAGGAGAGAAACGATTAGTTTATCTCATAACTTAGTGGGGGTATCAGGTCCTACCCAGGATATCCTCACAAGCTATTAGATAAGCCTGCCAAAAATCTAATAGCGAAAGAGGCACTTGGATACCTGAACCGGAAACGGCAGGAGACAGAAAAGTGTCGGTACAAAAGGAGAAAAGTGATGGCAGAAGTTCAGGATCGGCTCAAAAGCTTTATCCTGGGGTTCTCGCTCCAGGATTGGTTGGTCTCAATCCCCCGGGGGGTTACCCCGTGGGGGAAGGAATGTGAGGTTTTCCCCCTTAAAGAGGGGGTGGTTTTTGGGTATCGGTGGGGGGAGTGGACCGCCTCCCGTTTTCTAGTCGGTGTTTTGGGGGACACCGAAATTGATCAGCACCAATCCCGTACCGCGGGGGGTTGGGATACCAACACGGTCAAAGTTTTGACCGTGGGGTCCCACGCGGCGGTAGTTTTTTTCCACGAAAACTGGGCTTACAAGCTCAGTGTCGGGGAAAAAACCCAGGTCTGGGTTAAGTATTAATCGACCTGGGATAAGTGCCAAATCCACAAACGCACTTAAAAAACTTTCGTGGAAAAGAATCTTTGTATCTCGATCGGGAGGTAAGTGGAAACATTTTAGCCTAACAGCTATTTTGTGCCATCTACCTCCCGAGTTCTAATAATTCTCCAATTCTTTGGAGGATTATCAGAGATCAAAAAGGAGAGAGCACTTTGATAATTTAATAGATAATAAAGACTTTTTCTCAGCACTTGAGGGAGGTAACCTGGTTTTGTTTGTCAAAACAAAGCTAATTTGCCTTCTTCAAGGTGAGTTTCTCGAATCTGCTTAACAGCAGGCCAATTCCTAGGTTTGTAAGTCACTGCGAGCCGCTATAAAAGGCGAATATGCTGCGCATATGGTGATCTATAAAGTTGGAAGAGAAACAGGCTGAGGAAAAAGTCGAGGACAATCGCTCGTAAAAAGATTGTGGGCTTACTCAGAGGCCTTAAGTCGTGAGACCTGAGTGACCAAAAAAATAGAACAAAAAAAGAGGAGAAAATGAATAACAGCGAAATTTTGGTTCAGAAGGTGTCAACAGTTGTCTTTGTTGACACCAAGACGCGGGCCCTTAAGTTGTCCGCCGCGTCAGCGACGGTGGTAAATCCAGATGGCGTGCCGCAGGTGGTATTGAGGTTTGCAGCAGACCTTGGGACCTTGCACCAACTGAAGACGGGGCCGGTCCAAGGGTATGAACGGTTCAGTTTTGAGGGGATGCACCTTTTGGTCCCCGAGGAGGGATACACAGCCCAGAGCTCAGCTGGGTTTGTGGAGCACCTCCTTCCCTACAACCGGTGCGGTCTTTGTCAGACTGTAGCTGTTGTTGGACTGGCCGGGTTTCCGTGGATGAAGAAACCCGCCCTCCGTCCCATAAAGCCCTTTTTGGCGGTTATATACCGTCAGGAGGTGTCTATAAGGGCGGTTAGCTCGCATGGCAACTCCAACCCGTGGACAGCGAATGCCGCGCGCGTTGGGATCAAAGCCATGAACCGGTTTTACCCCGACAGGGGTTTCATCATGGAGGGACAATCGGACGAGACTCGTGTTTACGAGTTATACACTGCCCCGGATGTCCTCAAGGAAAGAGGTGAGTTCCACCCTTCCTTCGAAGAGGAACACCGCCAGGATGTTGTAGGCCCAAATCAGGTAATATTGACTGCTCTTTGGGCTAATGCCCGCGGAGACCGCGAGGTTTTTCTGCGTGACATTGTGCGGGTCGCCACCGCGTCCGCTTTTGGCCTGGAGTGGGGGAAGTATGTGCCGTCGTTGAAAATTTTAGACAGGGTTTACGGCACAGGCTTCTTGGAGAAGGCTCTGGCCGAAACGCTTTCCCTCGACAACGAGGGTAAGTTCCCCAAGCCTCTGGAGGCCTGGACAGGGGTAATTCAAAAAACTCGTGTTTGCCCCCTCTGTGGGAGTGAAACCCATCTGGGATTTTCCCAGGACGGCTCACACTGCTCCTGTTGGGGCCGCAACGCGGCGGGGGAAATTGTTGTTTGTTGGGAGGGCACCCCGGATCAGTTGGTTGAGGTGGCCTTCACCCCCGTAGTAGACCGGGAGCGGGATTCCCAAACGGGGGACTGGGAACGTCTTGAAACAGCGGCAAAACGCCGCGGGACGTTCTTCAAAATCCTTTCCGGGGAGTCCCAGTGGCCCCCAAAAAAGGATGAAGATGACCTCCTTGGTAGTACCACTCTGGGTACCAGCAGGTAGTAGGGTAGTAGGTTCAATGAACGTTGCTGTATAAGTTTCAAAGCAAAATTTAGCTTTAGAAACGGCAACGATGCCATAACCACAACTGCATCTTAAAAACTTTCGTGGAAAAGAATCTTTGTATCTCGAACGGGAGGTAAGTGGAAAACATTTTAGCCTAACAGCTATTTTGTGCCATCTACCTCCCGAGTTCTAACAATTTTCTAAAGACTTTAGATGGTTGTCAGAGCTCAAACCGTATATTCTAAAAGAGTTTTGAGCATAGAAAAGCCCGTATATCAAGAGCGAATCAAAAGGAAGGTAGGATCTTTTGATTTTAGCACAAGATGTCCGGGCTTTTTTGTTCCCAAAATCCGTTTATTCCCAAATCGTTGTATGCCCTATACAATCACCCCACATGTCACTACCATTAGGGATTCACTGAGTGTAGTGAAATATTTATTTCCCGGTAATCCAAAGAAAATGATCCCATTTAAATAAAAATAGAACTTTCGGAGTCTTTGAAGAGCAGGGTAATAGTTGAGCGAAGTAATAGGGGGAGAATAGTGAAAACTGTCCCGCCAGAAGTAGTAGTTTGGGTAATGATTGATAACGAAATAGGGTAATGCTAATTGTATTGACATTGTTGTAACGTCGTATATAAGGTCTTGCATTTAGGTAATGAATAGTATATAATCTCTCTAATGTTTACGCCGAAATATCAAATTACACCACTAATACTCGGCCATCTTACAAAAATTAGTGCTGCAAGGGAAGTAATTATAAATGCACCCTTGATTCCGAAATGGGAATTGGATTTAAGGCGTGAAGCCCTAATAAGAAGTGCCCATGCAAGTACCAGTATTGAGGGAAACAGTCTTTCATATGAGGAAGTAAGTAACCTTGAGATTGGTAGAGAAATAACTGCCTTTGGGAAAGATAGGCAAGAGGTGCTTAACTACTTTGACGCTCTTAAATATTTGGATAAGTTAGTTCTACTAGAAAAAATTACAAACAAAGACATCTTGAAGCTCCACAAGATGGTTACGGCTAAAACGCTGGATAACCCCGAATATGTAGGTAAGTATAGACACGGTAATCAATATGTCATGGTTGGGAATAGATTTACGGGTGAAATTACATACAAGCCTCCTGCTACTAGGGAAGTCCCTGAGCTTATGGATGATCTCCTTGATTTTATTAACACCATTGATTTTAAGAAACTTAACCCGGTATTAGCCGCAGGTATCGTTCATTACGAGTTTGTTCGAATACATCCGTTTATTGATGGTAATGGCAGAACTGCGCGTATTCTGGCTACACATATCCTTCTGAAAAGCGGTTTTGATACTAAACGTTTCTTTGCTTTGGATGATTTCTATAACTCAGATAGATTGGGTTATTACGCCGCACTTAAAACAGTTAATCCTACAAAAAAAGACTTAACCAAATGGCTAGAGTACTTCTGTGAGGGCGTAGATGTAAGCCTAGAGGCTGTAAGAAAGAAAATAATGTTGTTAACGGGAGGTAAATCCAGAGAGATGGGTTCCAACCAGATAGCCTTAGGTGACAAACATATGAAAGTAGTTGGGTACGTCAGAAAGAATGCCTCTATTACTAACAGGAAGGTCAGAGAACTGTTGGGTGTAAGCAATAAAACAGCCTATCAGGTGTTGGAAACCCTTTGTAAGTATGATGTTCTTTCTAAAAGAGGGGGAGGAAGGAATGTGTTTTATATTCTAAAATAAGGTATAGAAACACGAACTGTCCAACCTTAGTTTTGTACTGCGAGTTTTTTGGTTTCTACACAAAAACTCTTACTCACTATATAATCACCCCATATGTCACTATCAATAGGAATCGTCGGTTTACCAAACGTCGGCAAATCTACACTATTTAACGCCCTGCTCAAACGCCAGGCCGCACTTGCGGCTAACTATCCCTTCGCCACTATCGAACCTAACACCGGTATCGTGGATGTTCCGGACCCGCGCCTGAACATTCTTGCCCAGTTTGTGAGAAACGATTACGGAAATAAGGCAGGCGACAGGCAAATCCCGGAAAAAATAATTCCGGCGGTTGTCCAGTTTTATGATATTGCGGGCCTCGTAAAGGGGGCTTCTCAGGGGGAAGGACTCGGAAACGAATTCCTCGGTCACATACGCGGGGTAGATGCCATTGTTCAGGTTGTCCGCGACTTTACCGACGAGAATGTAATAAGAGCAGGGGCGACCAATCCTGAAGAAGATGTACAGACAATAAACACAGAACTAATTCTTGCAGACCTCCAGTCCTTAGAAAAAAAGATTCCAATCCTCGAAAAAGAACTAAAAATGGCAAAAGACCCCGATTCCCAGCGTAAGCTACAGGTTATAACAAAAGTACACGAGACCTTGAATAGGGGAGAGCTGGCTTTATCTCTAAACCTCGAAAAAGAGGATGAAATCCTTATAAAAGACCTCAATCTTCTCACTCTTAAACCAATGATAGTTGTACTAAACACGGACGAGTCGAAATTGAGTACCCAGGATACTCAGAATATAACAATATTGGGTAAGGACGGTTTAAGGATTTGTGCCAAAATCGAATCGGAACTTGCTGAATTTGACGAAAACGAGAGGCAATCTTACATGAAGGAAATCGGAATAACTGAGCCCGGTCTCGACCGCCTAATTCGTAAAGGTTACGAATTACTCAACCTCGAATCTTTTCTCACTATGGGACCCAAAGAAGTGCGTGCCTGGACTTACACAAAAGGAGATAAAGCACCTCAGGCGGCAGGTAAAATCCACACGGATTTTGAACGGGGTTTTATATCCGCCGAAATCGTTAATTACAGCGATCTAAAGCCCTTGGAGAGCCTAAAAAAGGCCAGGGAAAAGGGTCTGGTGAGACTTGAGGGCAAGAATTACACGATGCGGGACGGAGATGTGGTTGAGTTTAATTTTAGTGTTTGAGCCGACCCCCTTGCGCAAAAGTCTCTTTTTTTGTACTATTCATTGGCTCAAATGATTCTAGTTACATTAGACGTCTTTGGTAGACACCTAAACCATAATGTATATAATAGACTCGTTGACGAAGGAAATTATCTAAGCATATGAAGCAATACGAAATCATGAATATATACAAACTGGAACTCGGAGAAGAGGGAGCTAAAGAGCTTTCTTCCAAGGTTCGGGAAAACATTGATTCTAACGGAGGCAAAGTAAGTGCCTCTAATTTTTGGGGTAAGAGGAAGTTTGCTTATGAGATGAACAAGCAGAGAGAAGGCTTTTACGAAGTTATTAACTTCGAAATAGACCCCTCAAAACTCAAAAAATTTGAAAATAAGCTTAAGTTAATGAACGGTGTTTTTAGGTATTTAATTACAGCTCAGAGCTGACATTTGGAGGTATATGGCATCAAGAAACCTGAACAAGGTAATACTCATAGGTAACCTCACGAGAGATCCTGAGATGAGATATACTCCTCAGGGTAACGCCGTAGCAAGTTTTGTAGTGGCTACCAACAGAGAATGGGTCACGCAGGGTGAAAAGAAACAGTCAGTTGATTTTCACAATATCGTGGCTTGGAATAAGTTGGCCGAAATATGCGGACAGCTACTTAAAAAAGGCATCAAAGTTTATGTTGAAGGAAGACTTCAGACGAGAGATTGGACCGGCGACGACGGTAAGAAAAGATACAAAACCGAAGTAATAATAGACGACATGATAATACTCAGTCCTAAAAAGGACGGAGTAGAAGGTGAAGAGGAAGTTACGGAAGAGGATTTTGTTACAGGCGGCGATACGGCCGGAGAAGAGATCAACCTTGACGATATAGATTTGGGAGATCTTGATTCTTCAAATTAATTAGGATATTAAGGCCCCCGCCCGGCGGGGGCAGGTTAACAAGATATGGCACTAAAGAAAAAAACAACAACTAAACAACCAAGAAGGATGAAAAGAAACACCGAGTGTTATTTCACCCAGACAGGCACCAAGCCTGACTATAAAGAAGCTCTGGTCCTGAGACGTTTCATCAGTGACAGGGGTAAAATCATCCCTCAAAAGTATTCTGGTCTGACATCCAGGCACCAAAGAAAGCTCGCGCAGGAAGTCAAAAAAGCCAGATATATGGGTCTTATCCAGTATACAGATAGACACGCCATCTGATAATATATATTCATGCCCGTTTTAGCTGCCTATATTGGTTATTCAGGTGTAAGTGTTGCCCTGGAAAAGCAGGATGGATCCTTTGAGTTTCAAAGATTCCCTTATTCTTACTCCCGTGAACTTTTTTCAAGCATATGTGATGAAAACCTTTTTTATACACAGGTACTTGACGGTATTGCTAAGGAAAACAAGGTAAAACTTGCAGATTTTGATGTGCTTATGACAGGCATGGTGAGTTTTCCATTGCAGGATCTGAATATAAAGTTAATGGCGGATGTACGGGACCTACTCTCCAAATATGAGGGAAATTTTCCGGTCCTGGTAGATGAGAGTGTCGTGGTGACCAAAGATACAGTACTTTCTCAGGTCCCGATCGATTTTGTAACGAACAACGAGTACTTCGCCAATATTTCCATTTATCCCCAGCTTATAACCAGGGACTACAACGATCAGGTAAGTCTCGACGGTCTCATAATAGATAAAGTTAAAAAGGCCGGGATCCAATTAACGTCCGACAAGCCCGTGGTATTTACGGGCGACCGTTTTGCCCGCCGTGACTACGAAGCCGTATTTAAATATTCGTTGGCTTTGGACCTTTTTGACAGTCCGGGCTACTACTACGTAAAGATCGACAAAAATAATGCCGTTCTTTTATCCCAGCTTATAAAGGAGTATAACCCAAATATTAATGTGGACACCTCGCAGGTCATCGAAAATGTCGGTACTTTCGCTATCGTACCCGGGGATACCGAAGTTTTGCTCTCGACAGCCTTAGATACCGGTCAGTTCTTCGCTATTAAAAAGGGCTCAGTTTTTGCCTTTCCTTTAGATAATTCGATTACTACTAAACTTAGTGTAAAAAATAAATTAATAGGCAATCTTGAGGGTGGGGTAGCGGGGGGCACTTTAGGTTTGCTTTTCGATACCCGCGTAGAACGTACTCAGCTCATTTCGGACATAAAGATAATGAACGCGTTTATGAGAGAAATTGAGGAGGCTGTGAAAGGAATTTAGCGATGCTGGCGCCCATTATCAGAAAAATTGTTGAAAACAAGACAGTTATGGTTGAAAGGTATTTACCTAGTAAGGGTAATTTATTTGTTCAAAAAGGAGATAGACTGGAACCTTTCCAAAAGCTGGGTGATTGCTTGCACTCTCCGAACACGGTTTACTACCCGAAAGAGTTTGAGCCTGTTAAATTTTTGCGGGAAAAGGTCTATTTTCAAAAAGGCAACCTGCTGGGGAAGCTCGGCGCAAAAAAAGTAACGGCCGAGTCGAACGGTTACATGAGTTTTGATACTTCCTCGGAAGAATATTTTTTTGAGGACATGCCTACAAAATATACGCTTTTGTCGGGTTTGTGGGGAGAAGTGAGCGATGTAGTTCCCGAAAGCTCCGTTCTGATCAAAACGACCGTTACGGAGGTTGACCTCGTAGCCTGCACAAATAATTTCTCCTTCGGGGAACTCGTCGTTTTTCCAAATCCTACCGAGATCCTGGAAAAGTTCTACCTGGAGAGTTTTATAAAGACCACCGAAGGGAAAATAGTTTATATTGGTCACCACGCCGATACCGACACCATAAAAAAGGCGCACGATCTTAAGATCTCGGCCATAATAGCCGGAAGCGCCGATCCCACAGGCTTTTCCTACGCGAAATCCGTGAACATGGGTCTTGGGGTGCTGTCGGGTTTCGGTATGCTGGAAACACCGGATTTTATTTATAAACTCTTCAATTCCGTGGCGTACAGACATGTATTTTTCCACGGAGATCTGGGGGTTTTGCGCATCCCGATGTCCGGCACCGAAGAAGAAACCGCCCCCGCAAAAAAGAAAAGAACTCCGTTAAAAGTAGTAAAGAAAGTAATGAAGGGACAAAAAGTGCAGGTACTGCAAAAACCCCATTTCGGCAAGATCGGGGTAATTGACAGAGTTTCAGTATCTAGTATATTTGTAAGGTTCGATAATGAACTTGGTCCCGTAGAGATCGATCTGCCGAATTTTTACATTATCGAATAGAAAAAGTTATGAGTCCTTTCGAAAAGTTCCAGCGTTTTTTAATTACGATACTTATAGCCGTAGGGTTTTTCTACGGAGGTTATTATTTTGGCAAAAGCGGATACATATTTGAAGTAAGGAAGAACCCCCCGAAAATTGAAATTAAGAATCAATACCCCGGCAGTAAAGAGGTAGACTTCTCGCTTTTTTGGGAAGTATGGGACATCGTAAGCAAGGATTATTTGGAAAGACCGGTCGATGCCGAAAAAATGCTTTACGGTGCGATACAAGGAATGGTTTCATCGTTGGGCGACCCCTATACTTCCTTTTTACCTCCTGCAATTAACAAAAATCTCAACGAACAACTGGACGGAAAATACCAGGGTATTGGCGCGGAGCTAGGCCAAAAAGATAATCAGCTCATTATAGTAGCACCGTTGGATGGTTCTCCCGCTAAGGCGGCAGGATTACTTCCCGGAGACAAAATATTATCAATAGAGGACGAGATGACGATCGGAATGAGCATAACGGAGGCGGTCGCAAAAATAAGAGGGGACGCCGGTACGGAAGTGAAATTAACTATCCAGACCGGTGCGGATGCTCCCAGAGAAGTAGCTCTTCGCAGAGATATCATCAAAATTGCGAGCGTCAGTTGGAAGGACATGGGCGAAGGTACTGCCTACATCAGGATCAGTAGGTTCGGAGGCGAGACCAATAAAGAATGGGACACCGCTGTTAATGAGATTTCCGTGGGTATGAGGGAACTGGATTCGATAATAATAGATGTAAGGGGCAATCCCGGAGGATATTTGCTGTCGGCCGCCCATATCTCAAGCGAGTTCTTTGGCGGCAAGCCGGTACTATATCAAGAAGATGCCACCGGTAATCAGACGCCGCTGAATTCAGATACAGCGGGTAGCTTTAAGGATGTTCCAAGGATTTATGTGTTGATAGATGGGGGTAGCGCCTCTGCTTCGGAGATACTCGCCGCCGCTTTAAAAGCGCAGGTCAATGCAAAACTTATCGGAACAAAATCTTTTGGAAAAGGGACCATACAGGATGCCAGGGATTTCGGCGACGGTTCGGGGGTGCATATAACGATTGCCAAATGGCTTACCCCCGACAAGGTGTGGGTTCATAAGGTTGGTATAGAGCCGGATGTGGTGGTAGAGGTAACTGAGCAGGACATAAAAGACTTAAAGGATCCACAGCTGGATGCCGCTCTTGAGCTGGCCAAAGAGCTGTAGTAAAATTCAGAACTAGCAAGGAGGAAAACCAAAGCGTAATCTCTATGAAAAAACCTTCAAGAACATTGATCGGAACCGTATGGCTCGTCTTTTTTATCTCTATACTTCTGGTTTTGGATATCAGGTTTAACGGCGAAAGATCGTTGCTGAACAGCGTAGGATTGGCCGGTCCCGGTTTTTTTTCCGGACTTTCTGAAAAATTTATAGGCATCTTTGATAAAGACGGTTCAGGATATTCTTCTCCTAAAGTAGTTACACGTCAGCAGGTCGTAAATGAAGAGTCTACGGTCATTGATGCTGTAGATAAGACTTCCCCCGCCGTTGTGTCTATAGTAGTCAAAACGGTTAATTTCGATTTTTTCAGCGGGCCTACCACTAGCGATCAGGGCATTGGAACGGGATTTATTGTAGACAAAAACGGCTTGATAGTCACAAACAGCCACGTAGTAGATGACCCAAGCGGCGAGTATACTGTCGTGACCAAAGACGGAAAGACTTACGAGGTAAACAAAATAAATTTGGATGAAACTTCTGATTTGGCCATTATTGAGATCACTGCGCGCAATCTTCCCACAGTGGAGTTTGCCGATTCCGATAATCTTAAGGTAGGGCAGATGGCGATCGCCATCGGAAACGCACTGGGTAGGTTTCAGAACACCGTCACGGTCGGGGTTATATCCGGTATTTCAAGACAGTTGCAGGCTACAGGTGGGTTGGGCGGTGTAAAGACGTATGAAAATGTTATACAGACCGACGCCGCGTTAAATCCCGGGAATTCCGGAGGTCCCCTTGTCAATTCTGCGGGACAGGTCATAGGAATAAACGTCGCAACCTCTGTGGGAGCCGATAATATAAGTTTTGCCATCCCTGTTAATACTTTAATTCCTATACTCGATGGGTTTCTCAAAGAAGGCCGTATCGTCAGGCCGTATCTTGGGGTTACATATACTATGATCACGTCTGAAATTGCTGAGATAAGGGATCTTCCGGTCGGCGCGTTTATTTCAAGGGTCAGTCCGGAGTCTCCTGCGAGTAAAGCAGGGCTGTTAAGAGGAGATATAATCACCAAAATAAATGAAACTGCTTTAGACGGAGAAAATTCCCTTTCTCAGGTTATTGCCAAGATGAAGGTGGGGGATAAGTTGAAGTTGTACGTTGACAGGGAAGGGAAGGAAGAATTGTTTACGGCAGAGGTAGAAGCGGCTCCCGAGAATTTGCAGTAGGGAGTTACTTAAGTTCGGTGTCCAGATACCCCAGAATATTCTCTATATCCCCGTCCATTATTAAGCTGATGTTGTGCCATGACTTATTTGCGCGATGGTCAGTGACCCTGTTTTGTGGGTAGTTATAAGTACGAATCTTTTCATTTCTCATACCCGAGCCCACCTGTCCGGCCCGAAGGTCGGAAATACTTTTGACCTGTTGTTCCTGCATCTCGGTATAAATTCTGGACCTTAATATTTCGAGGGCTTTCTCCCTGTTTTTGCCCTGAAAACGTTCTTCTTGGCACTCTACTATAATGCCGGTTGGTTTGTGGGTGAGACGCACAGCGGTGGAGACCTTGTTTACATTCTGACCACCCCGGCCCCCGGATCTGAAAAATTCCCACTCAAGATCGTCGGGGTGGATTTCTATCTCAACCTTCTGAAGTTTAGGTAAAACGGCCACGGTAGCTGTCGAAGTGTGTATGCGTCCGCCCGATTCGGTGGCCGGAACTCTTTGGACTCTGTGAACGCCCGACTCATTTCTTAGCAGTCCGTATGCGTTAGTGCCTCTAACCTCCGCCGAGATTGTCTTTATGCCTCCGATCTCGTTCTCGGATCTGAACACTTCAATAATTTTCCAGTTCTTTTTTTCCGCAAAACGTTCGTACATTCTAAAAAGATCGTGTGCGAAAAGTCCCGCCTCATTACCTCCGGTTCCCGACCTTATTTCCAAGGTAACAACATTGGGGTTTATGTTTCCGGTAGTTTCTTCCTGAACATCTTCTTCCTTGGTTTTGGGAGTTTCGAGCTGCCTTTTTTGCTCGGTCAGTTTTGAGATTTCTTCGTCTATTAACTGCAGCATTCCGGCATCGGCGGTCTTCCTCATCTCCTCATGCTCTTTTATAAGGACGTCGATCTTTTCTATTTCGTTTTTGATGTAGTCGTTAAAATAATCCACGGTGTCTCCATTATTTCAAATACTTAAGGATTGTTGAAGGGGTTTGGCTTCGGAAGACATTTTGTACTTTTGAGGGGGGGGGATCTACTGACCTTCTTCTTTTTTGATGTGCTCGAGCATTTCTTTCACGCTCATGTCTTTTGAACCGGGGGTCTTCTTTTGAACCTTTTTTGAGACCTTTATTTTATCGGCGGCCTTTTTCTTTTCTTCTGCCAATATCATTTTTCTGTTGAACTTGTCAATTCTCTTTTCGGTATCGACGAACCTTCTTTGACCGGTGTAAAAGGGGTGACAGGCACCACAGATTTCCACCGAGATAGACGGTAGGGTAGAGATGGTCGTAAAAGTGTTGCCACAGGCGCAGGTTACGACACATTCGTTATTAACTTTTGGATGAATTCCCTTTTTCATAGCGGTAACGAGTATATCAATATTTTTTAATGTCTACAAGTCCGGCCGGTATATTTAACGTCCAAGCCGGTTGTTTTTCTCCGCAATTACAACCCCCGCGGCTATGAGGGCAGTTCCTATGAGCATTAAGGTGTTGGGCAGTTCGCCCAATAATAGATAGGCGAAGGGTAGGGTAAAAACAGGCGCCAGATAGCCGAAAATAGCAAAATCCGACACTTTTGCTTTTTCCAGGCCCCAATGATTCAGCCAATATGCCACAATTGATGAGAATATGGCCATGTAGAACAGACCGGCGACCCCCTTTATATCTATGGTTAAGAGATTGAAAGTAATGTTGCCGGCAACGTTTAAATTTTCAAACACCGCAAGAGGTATCAGTGTGAACAGCCCGACATAAAAGGAAAGGAGTACAACTGTAGCGGCCGAATATTTTCCGGTCATGGGTTGGATGTTGATAAAATTCAGGCTTTTTTTGAGTAGGCCTGATCTTTCGCCCATACTGAATTTGGCCCAAATTACATAAATTACCCATGTTATAGCGTAGAAAAGTCCAAGAACATTGCCCAGAATCCGTTCCGGCACTGTGTTGGTGCTGCCGTTACCCCAAAGTACGGGTTCCAGCACTATCAGTATTGTGCCAAGACTCGCCAGAACCAGACCCGCCTTTATACCTTTATTGATCCTGTCTTTGTAGAAGTAATGACCTGCGTATACCGTTAAAACTGATGCCATGACACCGATGATTGTGTAGTCGAGGGCAGAGGTAAATTTTAGTGCTACAAAGGGTAGGATCAGGGTAGTTTGCGAGAAAAGTCCGAGGAGAAAAAAGTTCAGGTAGTCGTTTTTGTGTACAGGCTCTTTTTTTAGTTGGTAGGCAGTAATAGGAAGAACGATAACGCAGACTATCAAAAATCGCAGAAATAAAAAAGTAAAGGGAGGTATGTATTCCAGCGTGTATTTTATGACAGCGCTGGCCGCCCCCCAGATCAAATTTGCCCCAAGAAAAGCCGCCTGCACTTTCATAAAACTACCGGGTATTGTTTTGGACAGGAGTCTCTTGGGCATACATAAAAGATTATATGATACTTTCACTTATAACAGAACACTCGGTTCCAAAATGTATCCGGCGGTATAAAAGGAAATACTCCGCCTTTTCTTAAAATGATTTCATTGATATGATGTAAGCCATGGAAATTACGTACATCGGACATTCATGTTTCAGAATTAAAGGTAAAGAGCTCACGATTGTTATAGATCCCTACGATCCCAAGATAGGATATAAGCTACCTAAGCTGGAGGCCGATTTGTTGCTGACCACCCACGATCATTTTGACCACCATAACATTGCGGGCGTTTCCGGCTACAAATTGCTAATAGACGGCCCGGGGGAGTACGAAGTTAATGGGGCGTTTATATACGGAATTCCCACATTTCATGACGATAAAAAGGGTGGGGAAAGAGGTTCTCAGACTATTTATGTAATAGATATTGACGGTTTTACGTTGATGCACCTGGGTGATCTTGGGCACGAGCTAAATACCGATACTTTGGAAAAAATCTCAAAGGTTGATGTGTTGATGATACCTATTGGGGGAGGCTTTACTATAAACGCGGAAAAAGCGTCGGAGGTCATCTCTTCTCTGGAACCCGGAATTGTTTTACCTATGCATTACAAAACCGACGATCTTGTAGGATTCGATGATCTGCAGGGAATAGATAAGTTCATGGACGAGATGGGAGTAGAGAATAATATCAAAAAAGAAGAAAAGCTGAAAATTTCTTCCGCAAGTGATATACCTGAAGATACCGAAGTGGTTATACTTAAACCTGCCCACTAAATAAAATGTCCGCCAGAAGAACTAAAGATCAAAAAGGAAGAGTGCGGGTAACGCAACAGGGCGCACACGTTCCACCGCACGACGAACAGGCCGAGAAATCGGTACTCGGCGCTCTTTTACTGGATAAAGATGCCATAGTTAAGGTAGTCGAATTCCTAAGACCCCATCATTTCTATCGGGAAACTCACCAAAATATTTATGAAGCAATACTTACGCTATTTGAAAAACGGGAGCCGGCAGACTTAATTACAGTACCCAGCGAACTTAAAAGACGAAATCTCCTCACTTCCGCTGGCGGAGTGTCATATTTAACCGAGCTTGTGAACTCGGTTCCTACCGCTGCCAACATTGAGGCGTATGCAAAGCTTATAAAGAATGACTATATCAAAAGATCGTTGATATCCGCGTCCGCTGAGATAGGGGAATTGGCTTTTGACGAGGGTGAAGTAGCCGAGGTTCTGGACAGAGCCGAGCAATTAGTTTACTCAGTTTCTCAGGACGCAATGTACCAGGACTTTATACCGCTTAAAGATACCCTGGAGATTACATTTGAAAGACTCGACGAGCTGAGTAAAAACCGAGGGGCGCTGAGAGGTGTGCCTACCGGACTTAAGAATTTGGATAGGTTGCTGTCGGGTTTGCAAAAGGAAAATTTAATTATTCTGGCCGCCCGGCCTTCAGTGGGTAAAACTTCTCTTGCGCTGAACATCGCGCAGTACGCCTCCGTGGAGAAAAAGTGCGGTATAGGGATATTCTCGCTGGAAATGGGTCGGGAAATGCTCGTGGACAGGATGATCTCTGCTCAGGCGGGTATAGACAACTGGAAAATAGCCACAGGCAACCTTGACGATGAAGATTTTGAAAAATACGGTGTCGCGGCGGGCGAATTAGCCGAGGCTAATATATTTGTTGATGACACGGCCGGAATAGGGTTGCTCGAAATGCGTACAAAAGCCAGAAGACTGATGCTTGAGCAGAAGATTGATCTGATAATAGTGGATTATTTACAGCTTATCAGGGCACCCAAGGCCGAAAGCCGCGTGCAGGAAGTATCCGAGATTTCCCAGGGTCTAAAAAACCTTGCGCGTGAACTTAAAGTTCCGGTTCTGGCTCTTTCCCAGTTGTCCAGAGCCGTGGAGCAGAGAGGCGGAGACAAAAAACCCCAGCTGTCGGATCTTCGTGACTCGGGTTCAATTGAGCAGGACGCCGATGTTGTCATGTTCTTATACAGACCCAACGAGGAGGACAGAACGAACCTTAAGCTTAACATAGCCAAGCACAGAAACGGAGCCACCGGGGAGTATGACATGTTCTTTAAATCTGAATTCACAAGGTTCTACGAGGTTGAGTCTCATGCCCAGGATTGAGCTTTCCTGCGGCCTCCCTACATCCCATAACGACTTCCTTTTTTGCCTTTAAGTTGTTAGAATTGAGCGGTTCGTAGACTCCTGCTGTGGGAATAAGAGCTTGCTCGGCGCATTAGCGCCTGCGCTTCCTCGTATTCCATTAGTCGTGGGAATAAGAGTTTGCTCGGCACATTAGCGTCTGCGCTTCCTCATATTCCACTCATCGAAGAGGGGTTTTTGCCAAATCGGGCCGTGGTGGCGGAATGGTATACGCGGTGGTCTCAAAAACCACTGGGATCTGATCCCGTGAGAGTTCGACTCTCTCCCACGGCACCAAAAATTATGATAGCTACCGATCTAAAAACAGGAAGAATATATCAGGAGAACGGACAGCCTTTGCAGGTCATTAAATATGAGCATATAAAGGTTAGCAGGGGTAGTGCGAACGTGAAAGTGAGGGTAAGAAATCTCATAACGGGACAGGTGCTGGACAAGGGCTATATAGCTACGGCGAAAGTTGAAGATGCTGACGTTCAGACCAAAACCGCTCAATATTTGTACAACGACGGAAGCTACGTCTTTATGGATCCGACCACCTTTGAACAATTTAATATATCGGAGGATATCCTTGGAAGAGCAACCGATTTTTTGATCGAAGGAGAAAAAGCCATAGTTCAGTATTTTGACGGCAGACCTATATCCGTGGATCTTCCCGCTTCACTTATATTTGAGGTCGGGTACACAGAGCCCGGTTACAAGGGAAATACGGTCACTAATGTTCAAAAAGAAGCAACCCTTACCAACGGCACCATCGTTAAAGTCCCCATATTTATAAAAATTGGGGATAAAATAAAAGTGGACACCCGTTCGGGAGAATACATTTCTAAAGCCTAACATGCTGTTATCAGAAAATATTAATTTCGGTCTTATTCGCGTTCCAACAATACAACTTGTTTTGTTGATAGGGTTTGTTTTCTGGATATTTGTAATGTGGTACGAAGCGCGTAAAGACGGTTTCGACGACGAGAGATTCTTCGATCTCGTTGTTGTATCTACAATATCCGCCGCATTGTTTTACTACCTTTTCGGTTTACTTTACACATATATTAGTATCTACAGACCTAACAATCCTCTATTATCACTGAGTTACGAGGTTGCTATAAGTTTTTTGATCCTGTTTGGAGCCTTTCTGCCTCCTTTTTATTTCTCGAACAAAAGACAGTGGTCGATATTTAGGATATTCGACATTTATTCTTTGGCGTTCGGGTTTTTCCTTGTATTTGTGAGTCTCGGAAAATACCTGATAGACGGTTCCATGAACTACCTATTGATTGCCGTTCTCACACTAGCTTTTTACCTCGGTGTGCTGAGATTTAGGGGATATAGATTTGTGTCCGGTCTTGTTTTTTCCTTATTTTCTTTTTATCTGGCCGTCATAATCGGAATATTTTTCAAATCATGGGGATATTTGCTCTTTTCAGGCGCATTGTTTATTATTGGTCTACTCAACTTGTACTACAGGAGTAAAAAATATATGAACACAAGAAATCTACCGAAAGAATTTATAGAATTAGTTAAAAGGCAGTTGATCAGAAAAGAGGAAGAACTGCAGAAAGAACAAACAGGGCTTTTGAAAGATGATCCTTATCTCCAAACGGGAAGAACGGAGTCAAACTCAGAGTATATGGACGAGGCTATACTGGAAGATACAAGAAAGACAGTGTCGGACGCCCGACTAAATATAGCGCAAACAATGCTCATAGAGGTTAAAAAAGCCTTAGCCGCGATTAAAATAGGAAAATACGGTATCTGCGAAGTGTGTGGCGACCCGATAGACAAGGCTCGTTTAAAAGTATACCCGCAGGCTACCACCTGTCTGAAGCACGCTGACGGGGAGTAAGTTCTGATGGGTTTTTTGTTTGACCCTGTCTCTAACTGCAAAATTTTTTATCCAATACCGTTAAGTCTTGCTCTTCTCGTGATACTTTTGTATTTGGCAGGAAAAAGCTCTTTTAACTCTGTTGTGTCCCGTTTGGGAGTCACTCTCATCATTTTAGGAGGAGCTTTGAACATTTTGGAACGGGTCGCTACAGGGTGCGTAAGGGATTATTTAAATTTCTTTGGATTGTTCCGTTTCAACCTTTTTGATCTGTTAGTGACTTCGGGTGCCTTTCTGTTAATATACGAACTGTGGAAGACCAAAAAATGAAAATAATACATGAGACCGCCGACTATTTGGTGATAGACAAACCCGCTGGTTTGGTAGTTAACCGGTCAAATACGGCCAAATATGTAACTCTTCAGGATATGATAGAGGAGAGAAGTCCAGCCGTTAGCGAGGGGGACCCCGATGAGGTGAGTCCGAGTGATTTTGCTTCACGTTCCGGTATAGCCCACCGTTTAGACAAAGACACTTCCGGAATACTACTGGTTGCAAAGAATGAGGAGTTTTTCGAGGCTCTTTTACAGCAATTCAAAGAACGCAGGATTGAGAAAGAATATGCCGCTGTTGTACACGGGAGCCCTGAAGAAGACACGATGGAAATTGACGCTCCTATCAAAAGAAGCCCAAGAGATCCTATGAAAATGGCAATAGTGGCAGGTGGAAAGGAAGCCCACACATTTGTGAAGAAAGTGAGTGAGCTGGAGATTGGGGGCAACCTTTTTTCATATCTTCAGATCAAACCCACAACCGGACGTACCCACCAAATAAGGGTGCATTTGGCAGCCGCCTTACTGTATATCGCAGGGGATCCGATTTATTGTCCAAGAAATTTACTCACAATAGGCACGGAAGTTTTCGGAAGGATGATGTTGCATGCGACCAAAATAAGATTCTTTGACCCGCAATTACATGAATTTGTACATTTTGAGTCCCCTTTGCCAACGGAATATCTTCCATTCACTCATAAAATATAGTAATGTATGAACATATATGAGATCTGTACCTGCCCAAAGGAAGACCCCTATTCGTAAGAAAAGTTCTTCCCGAACATCTAATAATAAGCGTAGTTCCGGAGCGGGCAGTAAGAAATTGATAAACAGGGGCACAAAAAAATACTTCTCTCAGATGTTCGTAGGCGGGGTCATCTTCCTGACAGCCTTTATTTTTTTGGCCGGATACTCGATCTATAAATATTTAAACCAGGCATTTGCTTCGGCGTCTTCCCCCTCCTCTTATTCCATATCCGACAATAAAATCATCAGCCTTTCTTTTATCGAGGTCGAAAGTATAACTGCTGACCCTGTCATTATTAAAGGACTTAAGTACATTGTTTTCGATAAAAACGATGAAAAAATAAGTATTTTTGATCTTCCTCTAAACCTGAGAGTAGATATGACGGGAAAGTTCGGAGAAGAGGAAATCTCAAAGGTCTTTGCTCTCGGAGCTTTAAATTCCACAAATGTCACAGAAGATGGGATAAAGACAGTGAATAACACCGTTATGAGAATATTCGGATATTCAATTGATAGGTATATTTTGGTTAACGAGGAATCTGCGGAAACTCTCCTGAATTCTTTCTCCGGCCGCGGGTTGTCGGAAATACTGAATCTACAGGTAGCCTCGGATCTGAAAAAGTATACCGTCAGCAACTTGAGCATCACCGAGTACTATTCTTTAGTTAAATTTTCCGGGGGTTTGGTAAAAGATAGAATTTCCACGTACTCGGTCACTCAGCAAGACATCGATGACAGCGGAAACTTGGACAGCCAAATAAAGGATATGAACTTTGACGGTGATGTGGCAGGAGAAGAACTGAGTGTATCCCTTCTTAACGGCACTGATTACCCGGGGGTGGCCCTTTTCGCCGCCCGCCTTGTGACCAACTCTGGGGGTAGGGTAGTGGCCGCTTCAAATGCTTCCTCGAGGTATGACGTCAGCTACATAATTACGGATGTTAGGGATTCTGCTACACTTTCATACCTGAGCCGGGTGCTCGGTATAAACAACATTATTTCAAAAGAAGACGCCCAAAAATTCAACGAAAACGAGGTTGACAGATCCGATATTACCGTAATAGTGGGATTTGACACCGCGGATTCTTTGTACTAACATGACCCTAGTACTCTCTCCTTTCTACCCCCGTCCCAAATAAGGGCGGGGGATTATATATTTTAGGACATGTTTCTAACTTACATATTAATAACAGCCGCTGCCTTCCTCATAGTTGTGTTCGTGATCTTTTTAAAAAGCCGCTCGGGTGGTGAAAGTGTTGATTCCACGCTCAAAAAGGACGGTATGCTTGATGAGAGCAGCTTTGAAGTTTTTGAGGTTCAGTTAAGCAAAAATGAGGAGATGGAGGTATCTCCGACCAGGGCCTCGTTGGCCGCCGAAAGCATGTTCGCGGCATTGCACGGGTTACTAAGGGAGAAGCCGGTAAACCAAGAATACTTGTCGTTTGAGATTGTATCTTCGACCTCAGATGGTATCCGATTCTATTACACCTGTCCAAGAGAGATCATTAAGTTCGTAGAAAGCCAGGTCTACGCTCAGTTCCCGGGCGCTCATGTGAAGGCCGTCCCGGACCACGCCATGAGATTTAAAAATACTTCCAAACAGTTCGAGATCGCGACAATAGATTTCGCGCGTCCCTATTTTTTCCCTATAAAAAGCTTCCGTGATTTTGAAATAGACACCATGAGCGCGCTGACTTCCGCCATTTCTTCCGTCGGGGATAATGAGGAAATCTGGTATCAGTTTGTAGTACGGCCTGTTGCCGATACCTGGCAAAAAGAAGGTTACGATTATGTGCAGAAAGTTAGGGAAACCGGCGCCGCTACGAGCGGAGGAAATCCGTTTTTCTCAGGTTTTTTTAAAATTGTAGCAAAGGAATTTAATGAATTTGCATCCGGCGCTGCTACGGGCGCTTTTCAATACAAAGAAAGGGTCGATGACTCGAGGTCGGCGGTTAAGTCACAAGTAAAACTGGCTCTTTCCACTGAGATGGAGCTTAGAGCGATCGAAAATAAATTATCTCACATGGGTTTTGAGACCAATGTCCGTGTTATGGCGACAGGAATCGACCACGATAGAATCACCAACAATCTAAGGTCTTCACTGGCAGTTCTCAAACAATATTCATCGACGGCGAACAACTCTTTTGTTGCCGATAAAGTGTCAAACAAGTCTCATTATTTGGGCATGATGTGCAATAGGGTAATGGATGAGGATAGGCTTTTACTACTGAATTCTGAAGAACTCGCCACTTTTTTTCACTTTCCCTCGGCGGCTATCGACACTCCTAACATACCGTGGGTCTATTCAAGAAAATCGGAGCCGCCCGCAGATCTTCCCACCGACGACTGTGTTTATATCGGGGAAACTACTTTCAGAGACAAAAAGGTTCGGTTCGGTTTAAAAAACAACGATGACAGGCTCAGGCATTTATATGTAATAGGAAAGTCCGGAACCGGTAAATCCTCTCTTTTTGAGTCCATGGTTGCGCAGGATATTGCTTCCGGGGCGGGAGTAGGCGTACTGGATCCACACGGAGAAACTATAGAAAGGATTTTGGATAGGATCCCGGATAATAGGGTTGAGGATGTTGTTTATTTTGATCCGTCAGACACCGAGCTTCCGGTGGGTCTCAATTTACTGGAGATAGATGACCCGTCTAATAAGAATCTAATGGCCTCGGGGCTTGTGGACGCAATTAAGCAGCATTTTGACTACTCATGGGGTCCGAGATTAGAGTATCTCTTGAACTATGCTATCCTGACTCTTTTGGAAGTCCCGGGGACTAATATGCTTGGAATAACCCGTCTTCTGGAAGATAAGAACTATCAAAACTATATCCTACATTTTGTTAAGGATCCCGTGGTTGTAAAATTCTGGGAAACTGAATTCAAGGAGATGAAGGGGAATCAAAAACTCGTGACAGAAGCGATCTCGCCTATACAAAATAAAGTGAACAGATTTTTAGCTTCTACTACGATAAGAAATATTCTAGGCCAAAAGAAGTCCACACTGGATATATGGGAAGCGATGAATTCCGGCAAGATTCTTCTCATGAACCTTTCTAAGGGAAAGATCGGGAGTGACAACGCTAATCTACTCGGCGCGCTTTTGGTGTCACGTATACAGTTCTATGCCCTCCAAAGGGCTAAGATACCGTACGATGACCGCCGTCCCTTTTATCTTTATGTCGACGAATTCCAGAACTTCGCTACCGGAAGTTTCGAGGAAGTATTGTCTGAGTCAAGAAAATACAAACTGGGTTTGTACCTTACCCACCAGTTTACCGCGCAACTGCCGGAAGAGCTGTTAAAATCCGTTTTTGGCAATGTGGGAACCATCATGGCCTTTTCTTTGGGTGCCCCTGATGCCAAGGAGCTTGCCAATGAATTTGCCCCTTATTTCAACGCTGAGGATATCATCTCACTGGAGCGTTTTCAGGTATATATGAAGTTAATGAAGGATGGGATGACTTCGCATCCTTTCTCCGCCCGAATATTAGTGCCTTTTGAAAAGGATTTTTTACTCGAAAAAACTTCTAACCGTGAAAAAGTAATACAAAGAAGCCGTGAGAAGTACGGTGTCCCCCGTGAGTATGTGGAAAGTAAAATAAACAAGTGGGTGGAGGCAAAATTTGACAAGGGCATGGCAATTGCTCAAGAATATAAAGACAAAGAAAGCAAGAGCGGGGGCACGGTTGAAATACCTTTGGAAAAGGATGTCTCGGGAGAGCAATTAATTTAAAGAAGGAAAGAAAATGGCCGAAAACGAATTAGATTCAATATCTGAAAAAGGCTTGGATGATTTAAGAAGGATAGTTGCGCTTACGCATAGCAACCTGGAAAAAATTTCCCGTATCCTGGACAACATAGATAAAGAAAAAAGAAAAGAAATGTATAAAGGCATGCCCGGAGTTTCCGGATACTTTGACGGCTTTTATTTAATAGGGGAGGACGGTTCGAAATACGAGGTTCCCGCTAATTATGCCGCCAAATCAAGAATAGTTTTCGGCGACACTCTGAAAATGATAGAAGAAGACGGTAAAAAGCTCTTTAAGCAGATAGACAAGGTTCCCAGGAAAAGACTTGAAGGGATTTTGTCTAAAAAGGAAGGAAAGTGGTATCTACTTTCCGACGGCGGTACTTATAAAGTTTCGGATATAGCCGCCGAGTTTCATAAGGCCGAGTTGAACGATAAAGCCGTTGCCTACGTTCCAGAAAATGCCTTAAACGCAAGTTATGCCGCACTGGATTACCTTGAAAAGGAGAAATTAGCCGGAAATCTTCAACAACAGGTCTCGGAGAAAAAGGAAAGCACTCCGGCGAAAGAAATAAACGTCACAATAGTTGAGACAAAGAAGCCTGAAATTAAAAAAAACACCAAGGTTCCCGAAGTCCAAAAAGAATTTAACAAACCGGAAAAAAGTTCGGTAGACGTAAAACCGAAAGTTGTGGAAAAAAATACGAAGCCTGAGCAAAAAATAACGTCAAAACCTGAGCAAAAAACCTCAGCAGCACCTCAAAAAACACAAAAAGAATTCGTTGCAAATATAATGGATGAGGACGATCTGAGGTAAATTATTCCTCGGTTATCTCTTCTTCTTCCTCGTTCTCTTCCTCTTCCAGATCTATATCGTCCAGGCCTTTCTTTATGTAGGGTCTTATGTCCTGTTTTTCTCCACGGAAGATCGGGATAGATGATTTAATTATCATGGTCAGAGACTTATCGGCTGCCCTTATGACGTACCCGCTTACTTCGGCGTGAGAGTCTACGGCCTTGTTCAGCCTGGAAACGATCTCCTTATCTTCCATGACCGAGACCAGCACGTCCTTATCTTTTCTGCACATAAAGACGTCAACGCCCTTCTTTTTTACCTTGAATTTAAGGCATTCTCCGATCGTAAAATCCCTTCCTGTAACGCCTTTGCAATTGATGTTTACCGTTATTTCAACGGTCGTTCCGGGTTCCTTAAGGAGGTGGTTCGAGTTTATACCGTTTTCGTGCTTTGGTTCAACCTTTTTATTCTTGGCGATCTCCAGGTTTTTTAGGGCCACGGAGTTTATAGGATCCACAGCCAACACTTCTTTGAATATCCTTTTTGCCTTTTCGAACTGTTTTAGCTGTATCAACGCCCTTCCCAACCTGATTTTTGTTTCCAGGTTGTTAGGATATTTTTCTAGAATTTGGGAGTTTAATTCTATTGCTTTTACCCATTCGTGGCCTAGTGCGGCCTCAATCGCTTTCTTACTCAGTATAGCGAGGCTTAATTGCATGCCTACAAGGATAATAAATATAAAGTTTTTGTCAATCGGAAAAAATGCTAATATAGCAGTTATGTCGGGACATTCTAAGTGGGCAAATATCAAAAGAAAAAAGGAAGTTACGGATGCAAAAAAAGGCAAGATCTTTTCAAAAATGAGCCGTCTTATTAGTGTGGCAGCCCGTAACGGCGCGGATTCTGACTCTAATGCTCCGCTGAGGATCGCCGTTGAAAAGGCAAAAGAAGCCAGAATGCCGAAGGAAAATATAGATAAGGCTATAGCAAAAGGCTCGGGGCAGGGTGGGGGAGAAAGCTACTCGGAAGTTATATACGAGGGTTTTGGCCCCGGGGGAGAGGCTTTTTATATTCTGGCGCTCACCGATAACAAAAACAGAACTGTTGCCGAGATAAGGAATATTTTCAGCAAGGCCGGAGGGTCTTTAGGCGGAGCGGGGAGTACAGCCTATATTTTTAACCCTGACCCCGAGAACCCGTCTTACTCAATGGAAATAGACGACAAGCACTATGCTTCAAAACTGGAATCGCTTTTGGAAGAACTGGACGACCATGACGATGTCCAGGAAGTTTATGTAAATTTCGTCTTGCCGGAAGAAGAATAGCGTAATGGTTATTTTAGGTATAGATCCGGGTACAGCCAGACTGGGATATGGGGTGATCAAAGAAAAAGGTAAGAGCGGGCTGTCTTTGTCAACATCCGGTGTTTTAGTAACAGCAAAAGAACTTGAATTGAAAGACCGGCTTCTTTACCTGTACGAGAATCTACTTACCCTTATTAATAAATATTCTCCGGACATTATCGTTGTGGAACGTATATTTTTTAATACAAACGCCAAAACCGCAATAGCAGTAGGTCAGGCTCGGGGGGTAATACTTTTGGCGGCGGCAAGTACAAAAACCCGTATCCATGAATATACGGCTCTTGAAGCTAAGCTCATATTAACGGGGTACGGAAGGTCGGATAAAAAAGTAATGCAGGAAGCTGTGAAAAATGTCCTTGGTCTGGAGTGCATCGTTAAATCTGACGATGCGAACGATGCTGTTGCAATGGCGCTGTGTTACATTAAGAAAGGGGAATCTAGGAAATGATACGTACCATCGTTCAAACATTAACTCAAAAAGTGGAGAAGAAATACAGGTTCGCTACGCACGCCGTGTTTTACGCCACAATATTGTACGCGCACAATAGCGGATTTATTCCTCTCGAAAATTTATGGCTCTATTTTACGATGCTTTTTGTCACGAGTGCGTCGGTAATATTGGTGCACTACCCGAACGTGACCTACAAAAATATTTTTATGGCAGTATTACTTCCCATGAATCTTGCACTGGGGGGCACCCTTTCCTTATTACTGTTTCCGAACATAAGCCTTCTTTTCAGATTTGCCGCAATAATAGTCTTTTCGTTGTTGGATTATATTATTTTGCTCATAGACAACATTTTTTTAGTCATAGAGGGTAGGGAAGAGCTGATTCCGCTTTACAGAGTAGCCGTGACGTGGAGTCTGATTTTGCAGATCATTGTTTTTATCCCATTCGTCGCCGCGATCTACAAATTCAATGTTAATAGTTACTATCACGCCGCTGTTGTGGCGGTCGCCGCGTTTTTTTATTCGTTATACCAAATATGGGTCACAAGGTACGATAAAGATGCGAAAAATGTCGGAGTAGTGGAGAGGATTTTTCTATCTTTTATAGTTTTCTTTTTGGTTTTCGCCGGCGTGATCGGGGTTTCATTTGTTCCTTCGGAGCCTTTTCTTAAGGCATTGTTCACAGCATCCGTTGCAATGTTCGGTCTTAGTTACGTGAGCGCTTATCTAAAAAACGAGATAAATAAGAAATTTATTTTTCAGTACGCCTTCATTACGGTTTTTTTCCTCGTTTTAATGATGATCTTCCGCCCTTAATTAGGTTAGTGGGTGAGTGAAGTAGGGAAGAACTATAGGGTAGAATTGTCATACTCTCTAGCATATAATACTATAGGGTGCTAGTCGTATCCATATTTTCGTACGTTTGTCATATATCTACGGGTATTTGTCATGCTTATGAGCAAATAAACTGTTCAATCTATGCTAGGTTTTGTTGTAATGGCAACGTTTTGCACGATTGTCATACTTTTCGGTGGAGTGGGGGTGTGGATAACTCAGGAACCCGGGTTAGGTAATTTAGATTTAATAAATCAGATCGCATGTCGGATCGAGCGCTTTTATTCTTTTTCAATTAATGAAGTAGTTTAATAATTATTCGGTAATTAAAATATATATAATTTGAATGCGTTTATTTTTTTCTGCTTTCATCCTCTCTTACTAATTTGTGTCTTATTTTTTATATTTACGGTGTTTCAGGTTCAACCCCCAACACAACGTCGTTAAACATACATTATACGACGTGTGGCGTGTAGGTAAAATTGGCCTACCCAACGTATAGATATATCCTTATAAATTAATGCGGAATTATTCTTACTATTTCCCTATTTATTGCAGTAACTAATTTCTGCTGCCCGTGATCAAAAATCTACTTTCCCCTATTTTTCCCGTGCCTATCCTGTACCGTACATTTAACGCACGGCGCCCTCCCAAAATTTTTACGCCCTATTTCTCTACCCGCCCCGGTTCGTCGGGATATTTCATCCCCTATGTACTATAATCTATATATCCTAATGAAATTTGGGGTCATTTCATGAGACGCCATGCCATTATTTGTTGTTGTTGCAACTGAAACAAGGAACGACGCTCCAGGATGCCTCAGGATAAATTTTTTTAAAAAAGATGACTAAAGTATCATTCGAATCAAATCTTTCCGACGTGCTGACCCAGTACCTCGAGTATTGCGAGATAGAAAAGAACCTCTCGCAGAACACGCTCAAAATGTATCACTTTTATCTGACGGATTTTATAGAATGGCTCCGCGCCTTTTTGAAAAAAGACAAAGTCACCCCGGCGGATATAACTGACGAAAACATTAAAAAATATAGGCTCGACTTAAACCGCAGAATAAGCAGTAAATCTAACATGGAGTTCAAGCGTTCCACCCAGAAGACCTTTTTGGTTGCGATTAGGGCTTTGTTAAAGTATCTGGTGGTAGAAGAACAGTTGGAAATAATGTCTCCCGAGCAAATTATTCTGGGCAAGTCGGATGACCGTGTGCCCAAAGTCCTTAACGAAGAGCAAATGAAAAGGCTATTTGATGGCCAGGATCTGAGCAAAAGGTCCGGAATAAGAGACCGCGCCATTTTAGAGACTTTGTACAGTACCGGTCTCCGTGTCAGCGAGCTTACAAAACTTAACCGCGACGACGTTAATCTTAATTCCGGAGAGTTCACCGTTATAGGTAAAGGACGCAAAGCAAGAACGGTTTACCTGTCGCCTGCCGCGAAAGATTGGATAAAAAGATATCTTGGGCTTAGAGGGGATTCTTTTAAACCTTTATTTCTAAGGTATTCAGGCAAGCACATGGAGTCGGATGACTTTGACGGCGAATCGTTGAGGCTCACTGTAAGAAGTGTCGAGCGCATGATTAAGAAATACGTTGCAAATTCAGGCATTTCCGTTGATGCCACGCCGCATACACTAAGACACACTTACGCTACGGGATTACTTCAGGAAGGCGCGGATTTGAGAAGTGTGCAGGAGTTGTTAGGACATTCCAGTGTTTCCACGACCCAGATATACACTCATATCACGAACAGGCAGCTCAAGAATGTGCACAAGCTTTATCACAAGGATATCGAGGGTAAGCCGACTTCTTACACAGAGGATATAGAGGAGGAAGGCAGCGATATTAGAGGTGAAGATTCGGGCATAACTTCCTTAAGCTAATTCAAAATAACATCGTGAGCATTGCTCTCACGCACGCCCGCCTGAGTTACCTGAATGAATTCGGCGTTTTTCCAAAGTTCTTGCAGATCCCTTGCACCCGAATAACTAAAGCCCGATCTTATGCCGGCCAGGAGGCTTTCCACAACGTCCCGGAGCGGTCCTTTATACGGTACAAAGGCCTCTACACCCTCGGTATGGTCGGCATAGGAGTCGCTTTTATCCTGAGAGTACTTCCCTATTTGTCTGATTTTTTCTTTCTTTGATGTGGAACCGTTATACTCTTTGTATTTTTTACCGTTTAATTCAATTATTCCACCGGGAGCCTCGTCAGTTCCTGCGAACAGATTACCGAGCGTAACGGCAGATGCCCCCGCAGCGAGAGCCTTGACGATGTCACCTGAATTTTTGGCGCCCCCGTCGGCAATTATTACTTTGCCATACTTCTCCGCCGCTTTTCTCGCATCCAAGATGGCCGTTATTTGAGGGACACCGTGCCCCGTCATTATTCTCGTGGTGCATATTGAACCCGGCCCCACACCTACTCTAACCGCGTCGGCACCGGATTCGAAAAGTGCACACGCCCCCTCATAGGTGGCTATTACTCCTGCAATTATGGTTAAGGTGTTACCGTATTTTTCGGTTATGTATCTGGTCGCGTTGATGAATTTTTCAAGATGGCCGTGAGCTACATCCATTAGGATCACATCCGCTCCGGCTTTGACCAATAGCTCGGCCGCTGCCTTATACCCTTCCTTGCATCCCAGAGAGGCCGCAGCTACAACATTGGCGTCTTTAATTTTAGAAATTTTCTCAGCCTGAACTTCGGGAGAGTCGAATCTGGGCAGTATTCCCATTCCCCCAAGTTTTCCGAGCGCGATCGCCATCTCCACGTCTGTTACAGAATCCATATTTGTAGATATTAATGGAATGGACAATTCAATCTTTTCGGATATACGGGTGTTAAGGTTTACACTCCTTCTCGACCCTACAGAAGAGCCTTTGGGTATTAAGAGGACGTCGTCGTAGCTAAGAGCTGTTCTCAGTTCGCTTGAGCACACAATCACTATGTTACGTCAGGGGGAATGATTCAGCAAGTGCTGAGAAATGAGGCAATAGGTCTGAAACTTTTTCTGTGAATTTCGCACGGACCGTAGGATTTTAACGCCTCGATGTGTCTTTTTGTTCCGTAGCCCTTATGAGCAGAAAAGCCATAAAGAGGAAATTTTTTGTCCATTTCTACCATCAAATTATCTCTGTAAACTTTCGCGATTATTGAGGCCGCCCCCACGCTTATGCTCCTAATATCGCCGGCTATTATGTTTAATTGGCGGTCATTATTCATGTTCTTTATTTTTACTACATCGGTGATGACAAAGTCAGGGAATATTTTTAGTCCTGATACAGCGCTTTCGAAAGCCCGGGATATGCAAACGGACATTCCTTCTCTGTCTATCGTCTCATTATCTATTTCTGCAATTGAGAAAGAAAGACATTCCTGAAGTAGAAATTCATTTGTTCGTTGGCGTTTAATTGGCGATATTTTCTTGCTGTCTGTTATGTTTTTGTAGTCTGTTTTGTATATATATTCGACGTCGTTATTCCTACTGGAACTCCCTATTCTGTTCCTAACAGTGACTACACTTTCATAACTACCCAGCTGTTCCTCAATTCCCAGCATTTTCTCAATATCAAGTATAGCCGCGGCTACAACTAAAGGACCTGCCAGAGGTCCCCTGCCCACTTCATCAACACCGGCAATATATTTAAAACCTTTCGACAGGTATAAATCTTTTTCGAATTGGAAGTTTTCAGGAAATCTCACACGTACAGAATAAATTATTCGGCAATTTCTTCAAGCGCCTCTTCGAGTACAGCCGCGGAGGTCAGTGTGTCTCTGGAGTCTAGCTTTATTAATCTAACGCCCTGTGTTGCCCTGCCCAGTACCGGAACAAGCTTCGACCCTATCCTGAGAACTTTTCCGCTCGATGTGGCGAGAAGAACGTCAGTTCCTCTATCGGCGACTACCGCTCTGGCGCTTACCAGATGACCCGTCTTGTCGGTCACCTTGTATGTTAGTATGCCTGACCCTGCCCTGCTTTGGGTTTTGTACTCGCCTGTCTTTGTTCTTTTACCATAACCTTTGTCTGACACGACAAGAAGATCTATGTTTTTTGCATTCCTGGGGATTATTACCGAGCCCACCACTTTGTCGTTGCCCTTACTCAGTTTTATTCCGGTGACACCTCCTGCGGCGCGACCCATGTCCCTTACATCTTTTTCACTGAATCTTATGGATTGGCCCATGGTTGTGGTTATAAGTACGTCGTCCTCTCCATATGTAATGCCTGCAAAGGCGAGATTGTCACCATCCCCAAGCTTTATGGCCAGTATTCCGGACGACCTGATGTTTGAGAACTCAGGCATTCCGGTTCTTTTAACAACACCTTTTTCGGTAACAAAAAAGACAAATCCTTTTTCTTCGGACATGTCAGCCGTGGTAACAGTTAAAAATGCCTGCATTCTCTCATTTTGGGTCATACTTAAAAAGTTAACCAACGGGGTGCCTTTTGCTGTTCTGGAGGACTCAGGTATATCCCACACACGCATTTTGTAAACACGTCCGGTATTAGTGAAGAACAAAGCCCAATCATGTGTGGAACAGGTTCTGATAGTGTCGACGCTGTCCTCCTCCTTTAACCCCTGTCCGACAACCCCTTTGCCCCCTCTACCCTGTTTCTTGTAAGTGTCTTCTTTTAATCTCTTAATGTAACCGCTTTCGCTGATTGTAACTATGCAGGGTTCGTCTATGATAAGGTCTTCATCCGAAAGCTCCCCGACCTTACCTTTTACTACGACGCTTTTTCTTTTGTCTCCGTATCTTTCTTTGAGATCGTTAAGCTCTTTTTTGACGGTTTCGATTATTCTTGTGGGTGAAGCTATCAGGTCTTCGTAGTCGTCTATGATGGCTACTATCTCTCTCAGCTCGTCTTCGATTTTCTGTCTTTCAAGCGCGGCAAGTTTTCTTAACTGCATGTCCAGGATTGCCTGTGCTTGGATTTCTGAAAGTCCGAACTTCTTCATTAACCCTTCTTTTGCAGTTTCGGCGTCTTTACTTGCTCTGATTAGCGCAATGACGGCATCCAGATTATCCAGCGCTATTTTTAGGCCCTGAAGAATGTGTTCTCTTTCCTTCGCTCTTCTGAGTAAATAAATTGTTCTTTTTACTACTACTTGTTGTCTGTGTCGCACAAACTCTTCGAGTATCATTTTTAGGGTCATGAGCTTGGGTTCGTTATCGAGTAAAGCAACGAAATTTGCGTTGAAAGTGTTCTGAAGTTGGGTATATTTATACAGCTGATTCTGTATTTTCATTACCACTGCCTCTTTTTTAAGCTCTATAACAATTCTCAATCCTTGTTTATTGGATTCGTCCCTCAGGTCCGAGATACCCTCTATTTTTTTATCCTTCACCAAATCCGCTATCTTTGCGATAAGGGTGGATTTATTGACCATATAAGGAATTTCGGTGACAACGAGCTTCATCTTTTCACCTTTTCCTTCTTCTACTCCCATCTTTGCCCGGGTCACTACCCTACCCTTCCCTGTTGCGTACATCTGTATTATTTCTTTTTGATCATAAATTGTCCCCCCTGTAGGAAAGTCAGGACCTTTTATTATTTTGACAAGGTCTTCAACGTTTGCGGATGATTCAAAAGAAAGCTTAGCGACCTTGTCTTTGTCGTCCTTTCCGGGTTTTTCGCCTATTTCTATGGCTTTTTCGATCAAAAGGTTTATTCCTTCCACTACCTCGGTGAGATTGTGCGGAGGTACGTTTGTTGCCATACCTACGGCAATTCCTGCGGCTCCGTTTAATAACAAGTTAGGTAAAAGACTGGGTAAGTAGGTAGGCTCGTAGTTTTGAAGATCGTTCATTACGAACGCGATGGTTTCTTTGTCGATATCCGAGTAAAGTTCTTCGGAAATCTTTTGAAGCTTACATTCTGTGTACCTCATGGCTGCCGGCGGATCTCCGTCAATGCTACCGAAGTTTCCCTGCGGGAATATCAACGGATATCTTAAGTTAAAGTCCTGTCCCATTCTCACAAGCGCTTCATAAACCGAAACGTCACCGTGCGGGTGATATTTCTTTAACACTTCTCCCACAACAGCCGCGCACTTATGAAACTTGCTGGATGCCGACATACCCTGATCCTGCATAGCGTAGATTACCCTTCTCTGTACGGGTTTGAGTCCGTCTCTGACGTCGGGCAGGGCGCGTGAAACGATGACTGACATTGCGTAGTCCAGATAGGACGTTTGCATTTCATGCGTAATATCCGTTTGGATTATTTGGCTTTCTTCTCCGCTTGTTATTTGTGTTACTTTATCGGCCATAACTAAATAATATTAACACTTTTCCGCAAGTCTTTCCACCCCTTTTTTAGTGCTATAAAGGGAAAAACGCCCTAGGTGTGTTGTAGCTACGGTCTTGAAAAACTGCTGTGGGAAGTTGGATGTCCGCATAGTAAAAGAAAGACCGCGCCGGGCGCGGTCTTCCGTAAAAGTTAACGTAGCAAATTAGCCGGTTTATTCCGTGGCGTATGCTTCTTTTTTGGAATCACTCTTCTGAAAGAAAAGTAACCAGGCAAGAGCTGCAAGAATAACAGCTGCAAGTCCGTACTTAACCACAGGGTTAATATCCACGACTAAGAGAGGAGCTATGATAACCGAGATTAGGTTTATAACTTTAAGCAACGGGTTCAAAGCCGGGCCTGCGGTGTCCTTCAACGGATCTCCTACAGTGTCTCCCACGACGCTGGCTTTGTGTGCTTCCGAACCTTTACCTCCGAAGTTACCTTCTTCAACATATTTTTTAGCGTTATCCCAGGCACCTCCTGCGTTAGACATAAATACCGCGAAGAGCTGTCCCGATAAAATCAATCCGGCGAGGAATCCTCCGAGAGGTTCAACCCCGAATAAAAGTCCCACCAAAACCGAGCTTAATACTGCTAAAAGAGCTATGGGTAATAATTCCTTTTGAGCTGATTTGGTACAGATAGCGACGGTTGTAGCGTAATCAGGTTTAACGGTTCCTTCTAATATACCGGGTATTCTGAACTGTCTTCTCACGTCAGCGATGATTGCAGAGGCTGCACGTGAAACGGCGTCGATTAATCGGGAGCTGAACAACAAAGGCAAAGCCCCACCAATTAAAAGTCCTACGAAGACGAGAGGTTCGGATACTCTTATTCCGCCCGACAAAGTTCCGGGTCTGACTTTTTCAACGTCAGTAATAAAGGAACCGAACAAGGATACGGCTGCGATGACTGCGCTTCCTATAGCAACTCCTTTAGTAATAGCTTTTGTTGTGTTTCCTGCTGCGTCGAGACGGGCCAAAATGGCCTGACCTTTAGGATCGATTTTTGCCATTTCTCCGATGCCGCCCGCGTTGTCGGAGATAGGACCGAATGAATCCATTGCAACATTGTTACCGGTCAAAGTTAACATTCCGATACCGGTTAATGAAACTCCATATAAAACGTATACAGGAGGGAACCCGGAATAAATTGCAATTGCTCCTACTATCGTTATAGCTATAACAAGGGCTGACCAAACGCTGGATTCCAAGCCTGTTGAAAGACCGGAGAGTATCGTGGTAGCTGCCCCGCTCTTAGTTTGTTCTGCGATCTTTTTAACAGGAGCGTAAGCGCCGTCTGTGAAATAACCTGTTACATGGTCTATGACGATAGCCAAGATAACACCGATGACTACCGATCCGAAAGCTCTCCACTCGTTCATGTAGAAGTGAGCGAGGATAGCAAATAAGACAGTGGATATTGCCGCAGATGTGTAAAAACCCCGGTTAATCGTGTGCAAAGGATTTTCATTGTTGCGGCTTTTGACAAATGCGGTTCCTATTATTGAACTTAACACTCCTATTCCACGGACGATTAAAGGGAAAACTATCCATTTTACCGAACCGGTAATGGAAGATAATGCCAACCCGAGAATTAAAGAAGACACGATAGTAACTTCGTAGCTCTCGAAGATGTCCGCGGCCATTCCGGCGCAGTCTCCGACATTGTCTCCGACCAGGTCTGCGACAACAGCAGGATTTCTTGGGTCATCTTCAGGTATTCCGGCTTCAACTTTTCCTACCAGGTCAGCTCCTACATCAGCAGCCTTGGTATAAATACCTCCGCCGACTCTCATTAGTAGAGCAAGCAAAGTACCGCCGAAGCCAAATCCCAAAAGTGCGTCGGGAGCTGCTTTTCCGAAAAATATGAAAATTAAAGTTCCGCCAAGTAAGCCGAGACCGTCGGTAAGCATTCCCGTAACGGTACCCGCACGATAGGCGGTTTTCAAAGCTTCGGGAGCTTTCTCTTTAGAAGCTAGAGCGGCAACTCTTATGGAAGCATCTATCGCCATTCTCATGCCGAGACGCCCTACCATTGCCGAGAACATTGCTCCGGCTAAGAACGCGAGTGCGCGTCCTACGGCGACAATAATTTTTGCGTTCGCACCGAATACTTCCGTAGCTTCGATGGAAGGTTGTACCACCCACACGCTTAGAAACAGCACAACTACAAGCACGCCGATCATATTACGGATGATCTTCCACTGCGATGCCAGGTATGCTTCAGCACCCTCTTTGATACCGCTCCACACCTCTCTCATCTTGCCTTCCGGCAAGGCTATGCTTAAAATTTGACGCCTCAAATAGAATGCGTAGTAAAGCCCTAAAAGAGCTATACCCAAAACACCGAACAAACCGGCTACTTCAAACGTTGAGAATTCTTTTAATCCAATCATGAGGAGAATTCTAACCGCGCACGCGTTTGTTTGTCAACCTTATTTTGCTTAATATGATAAGGTTCTCGACGGGTAGGACGCCGAAAATTTTAATTAAGTGAAAAAAAGAGCCCAAAAAAAGTAATTTTTTGGGCCCGGGTCTTGGGGTTGCCGGTCATGTTCTTAGTTCAGAAAGTTTCTCACTCTGCATTTGAAGAGTTCGAGATTGAACGAATCAGGGTCAAAACCCTCCTCTTTTATCTGACCCTTGATCTTGTCAATCGTGGCACTATGAAGCTCCCATTTACTTTCATTTTTGGTTGCCTGGATGTAAAAAAGCATCTCTTTGGTCAGAACCGGGGAACTTAAAGTTACTGCAATTTTTACCAGATGCTTAGTGTTGTCCTCGCATTTCTTTTCCGATGACGGCACACCTATGACACAACGCACGATCGGTTGTAGATCACTCATTTCTCTCTCCTTAGTTATAGTATCTTGTGGAAAAGTATAAACCCGGTTTGGATTTTATGTAATATCCAGATTTGCCTGTTTAGCGTGTGTTTGAATAAATCTTTTTCTTGGTGCTACTTCTTCTCCCATAAGCATTGTGAAAACCTCATCTGCCTTCGAGGCGTCCTCTACGTTTATTTGTTTAAGACGCCTTGTTTCCGGGTTCATTGTGGTTTCCCAAAGCTCATCGGCGTTCATTTCACCTAATCCCTTGAACCTTTGTGTAACTGCCTTCTGTCCCTCAGGAGTTTTTAAAAACCTTTCTCTGTCATGGTCGTCGAATAAGTATCTCTTCTCTTTTCCCCAAACCGCTTTATATAAAGGAGGAACTGCTACAAAAATATGTCCTTCCTGAATAAGTTCCGGCATGTGTCTGTAAAAGAAAGTTAAATAAAGAGAAACAATATGCATTCCGTCGACGTCAGCATCTGCCATGAGTATTATTTTTCCGTATCTGACCTTGGCAGGATTGTACTGCTCCCCTATTCCCGCACCTATGGCGATAATTAGGGCTTTAAACTTGTCACTGTCTACTATTTTGTCTAAACGAGCTCTTTCTGTGTTCAGAATCTTCCCGAATATAGGTAGAATGGCCTGATACTCTCTGTTGCGACCCTGTTTTGCCGAACCGCCCGCCGAGTCGCCCTCCACAATAAATATCTCTGTTTTTTCAGCGTCTTTTTTAGAACAATCAGCCAATTTTCCGGGTAGGACACCGCTGCCCTCGAGAGCTGTTTTTCTTATGACGGTATCTCTCGCGGCTTTGGCTGCCATTCGCGCTTTTAGTGCAAGGATGTTTTTCTCTATTATTGCCTGTGCATCCTTGGGATTTTCGTTAAAAAAGGTTTCGAGAGATTCTTTTATTACGGATTCTACTGCAACTCTGACGTTAGTGTTTCCCAACTTTGCTTTGGTTTGTCCCTCGAACTGCAGAGACGCAGAATCAAGGGATACCGATATTACCGCCGTAAGACCTTCTCTGAGATCGTCACCCGACAGATTCGGATCTTTCTCTTTAAGATACCCGGTTTTTCTTGCGTAGTCGTTTACGCATTTGGTAAGGGCTGTTCTAAAACCGGTAAGATGCGTTCCACCCTCTGAGTTTTTGAGATGGTTTGCGAAAGTAAGCACATTTTCGGTGAACGAATCGTTGTATTGAAGAGCGGCTTCGACCGTTACATCTTCGTAATCCTTTCTAACGTGATATACGGTTGGGTTAAGAACTGTTTTATTTCTGTTCAAAGCTGTGAGGTAGGCTTTAACACCGCCTTCAAAGTGATAGGTATAATGCTGGCCGGTTCTATGATCCTCAAGCTCGAATTTTATGCCTGCCGTGAGATAGGCGTATTCTCTCAATTGATTTAAAAAGTACTTAAAATCAAAGTTTGTCGTTTCAAAAATGGTCTCGTCGGGCATAAACTCTACCGTTGTGCCTGTGTCATAGTTAAAAGAGGAAAGATCTATGCCCCACGGTGCCGCTTTTAGTTTTGATATTGTTTTCGTTTTTAAGGGATCTATTTTTTCCACAGGTCTTACTACGTGTCCGCCGTTCTCATATTCCTGTATCACAGTTTCACTGCCTCTTTTGACCACTACCCTGCACCACTTCGAAAGTGCGTTAACGACCGAGGCACCCACGCCGTGAAGTCCGCTTGAAACTTTGTAACCCCCGCCCCCGAATTTTCCGCCTGCGTGTAATTTTGTGTAGGCAAGTTCAAGTGCGCTGACACCGTAGCCTTTTTTAATATCATAGGGAATACCGCGTCCGTTGTCGTAAATTATCGCTGAACCGTATTCGGTAAAAACAAGTTTAATGTGATTCGCGTAACCTCCGATTGCTTCGTCCATGGAGTTGTTCACGACCTCTGTTATTAAGTGGTGCAACCCCTCCTGTCCGGTGGAGCCGATGTACATTCCGGGTCTTTTTCTAACAGGGTCGAGTCCTTCCAGGACCTGTATTTGATCAGAACTGTAATTATCGTAGTTGTTAGCCATAACCCTAGTATTGTATATCAGTGGGAGAGTATATTCAACACCTTTCCGCTCTTTTTTGCCTACAGATCAAGCAAAAGTGCCTCTAAAGAGAGACGCTGGTTTACATTAGTCTCTTCAAGGGTTTTTTTTGTCCGGAGTATCTTTTTTATCTGCAAAGCCGTCGCGGAGCCCGGTGTAGTAAGGTGCAGATCCCGTACCCATTTTTCCATGACCTCCGTGGTTTCTTCTTTTTCCATTTCGGATATTTCTTTTGCCTTGTCCAGGCGCTGACCCGGGTTCATGTCCAGTATTTTATGTATTCCGGAATCTTCTTTTTCGATTTCCTCCGAAGGGAAAGCGCGCTTTTTTATACACCTGGAAATTACCGTCTCAAGAAGTGAGTTCTCAGTTTTTGCCAGAAGAAATATCTCAGCGTATTTGGGAGGTTCTTCCAGTATTTTTAATAAGGCGTTCTGTGCTTCAGCACCCATGAGTTCGGCATTGGCAATCACTACCGTTTTCTTTTCTTTGCTCAGAGGCTTTTCCTGTAAAAACTTTTTTACCCCGCGGGAAGCTGAGATCCCTATGCTTTTTTTGTCCTCTTCCTTTTCCACTAACAAAAGGTCGGGGTCGCCGGAATTTTCAATGTGAAGGACGCCCTGCTTTCTAAGTGTCTCCACTCTGTCCTTAAATGTCCCGCCATATATAAGTACCGCTTTTCCCATAGGAAGATTATACTTTATGAAGAACAGCGTGCCTAACTTTCTGTCGTGACTTTCCCGCACCATCCGTAAAAGAAGTATTGCGGACATTGTGCCAAGTTGCTAACATATTTAAGTAGAAGTAAGTTGGCTGCCCTATGTTAAAAACAGATACAGTTAAAACAGTCGCAGACGTTTTGTACGAAAAAAAGCTGATAAACTCGGATCAGTTGGCTGCTATCAAATTTGAAAATGTTAATACAGGTAAAAGTATTGAACAGGTTGTAAAAGACCGCGGTTATGTTAAAGCGGAGGATTTTGCCGAAGCTTTGGGCGCCGTCTATAACGTTCCTTTTATTACCCTCACGGCCGAGCAGGTAGACCCAAGTTTAATGGATCTTGTTCCGCTTAATGTTGCCAAAAAATACCGATTTGTCCCTTTCGAATTAAAAGAAAATAAACTTTCCCTGGCGATGATCGACCCACTCGATCTTCAGACCATCGACTTTATAGAACGAAAAACCGGGTACAAAGTTGTTCCTTATATAACCACCGAAAAAACAATCGAGAAAGTTTTGGAAGAGCAAAAAGGAAAAGAGCTTGGTGAAGAAATAACTGCGGCTCTGCAGGAGATTACCGAGACCACCTTGAAAATCGAGGAGACCGGCGGTGAGATTACGGACGCCACCTTAAGGGATGCGCCTATCGCAAGAATTGTGTCGATGATCCTGGAAACCGCTGTTAAGATCGGAGCTTCAGATATACATATAGAACCGGGCGAAGACGGTTCGCGTCTGAGATACAGGGTCGACGGTATTTTGGAAGAGAAAAGAAAACTTCCGAAGGAGATGCACGACTCGGTCATAGCGAGAATAAAAATTTTGGCTTCTATGAAGATCGACGAAAAAAGAGTTCCCCAGGACGGACGTTTTAAAGTTCAGGTGGGAAAGAGCGAAACCGATTTGAGAATCTCTACCCTACCCACTATATATGGAGAGAAAGTTGTTATCAGATTATTAAAAGAAGAAGGTACCGTCTTTTCTTTCCGCGATCTCGGTATGCGCGGCTCTACGTTAAAAAGATTTGAAGAAGCATCTTTGAAACCGAACGGAATGCTTTTGGTAACAGGTCCCACGGGTTCAGGAAAAACCGTTACTTTGGCGTCTGCCTTGAGCAAATTAAACACCATCCGTGTGAATATTGTTACACTCGAGGATCCGGTAGAAATACGGGTGCCCGGTGTAAATCAGGTGCAGGTCAATCCTCAGGCAGGACTCAATTTTGCGGACGGATTAAGATCGTTTTTAAGACAGGATCCCAACATTATTATGGTCGGTGAGATACGCGACGGAGATACGGCAGAACTTGCTGTTCACGCTGCCCTAACAGGACATTTGGTATTGTCTACTCTCCACACTAACTCGGCGGCAGGTGCATTGCCAAGGCTGCTGGACATGGGAGTTGAGAATTTCTTACTTGCCTCTACCGTTAATGCAATACTCGCCCAACGCTTGGTCAGAAAAATTTGTGTGGACTGCAAAGAAGAGTACGAACCTCCGGAAGAAGTACAGGAAAGTGTCAAGAAAATAATGGCCGAAGTTGCCGAGAACAAAGTTTTACTAGCCAGGGACCCCGAGATCTCAAAGATTTTAAAGGCTGTGAACGGCAAGGAAAAGCTTACATTATGGCGTGGAAAAGGCTGTCCGAAATGCGGTAACGTAGGCTACAGAGGACGATTGGGAATTTTTGAACTTCTCTACATGACGGAAGAGATCTCCCGTTTGGTTCTTGAGAACGCTCCCTCGAGTAAGATTCACGATACGTCGGTTAAATTGGGTATGTTGACCCTACTTCAGGACGGATACCTCCGCATAGTCGAAGGCATGACAACTCTCGAAGAGGTGCTAAGGGTTGCCAAGTAATTAAAAGGAGGAGCGGTATAAAGTATGAAACTAAATGCAACACAACTATTAGAAAGGGTCGTTTCGCTGAATGCGTCCGATCTGCACGTTTCGGTGGGAAGTAAGCCTTATGTCAGGATCAAGACAGTTCTTTCTATTCTCGAAGATTTTGATGTACTCACGGTTGATGATGTTGAGTATTTTCTTTCACAAATATTGGACACCCAGCAAAGAGAAGTTTTGGAAGTTAATAAAGAGTTGGATTTTTCGGTCGCGCTCGGTGGCAAAGCCAGATTTAGGGTTAACGCCTTTTTTCAAAAAGGTTATCCTTCGGCAGCTTTACGTCACATACCAATGTCGATTCCCTCTCTTGAGGCTTTAAACCTTCCTCCTTACCTTGTGAACCTGTGCCGGATAAAGTCGGGATTAATATTGGTCGTAGGACCTACCGGACACGGTAAATCGACCACCATTGCGTCGATGATAGATAAAATAAATGAAGACCGTGCTGAGCACATACTCACGGTCGAAGATCCTATCGAATACATTTTTGCAAATAAAAAATCTTTAGTTGAGCAAAGAGAGATGTTCCTGGATACACACGATTGGACCGTCGCCCTTAAATCTATGCTTCGACAGGATCCTAATGTCATACTCGTGGGCGAAATGAGAGACTCGGAAACGATATCTTCCGCGCTGGAGATCGCCGAGACCGGGCATCTGGTCTTTGCCACTTTACACACGAACTCCGCTTCACAAACCGTCGAAAGAATAGTTTCGTCTTTTCCTTCGGAAAAGCAAAATGAAGTGAGGGTTCAGCTGTCGCAGGTACTGGAGGTGGTCATTTCCCAAAGGTTAATACCCTCCCCCACTAAAGGTGTGGTTCCGGCAGTAGAAATAATGCTCGGAAGTGACGCCGTGAAGAATTTAATCCGCGAGGGGAAAGCGCATATGATCGATAATGTTATAAACACCAGTTCTCAGGTGGGAATGGTCAGCTTGGACAGATCCATAGCTTACTTGGTCAACAACGGCCTTGTCGATTTTCAGGAAGGGATCAAATACACACTAAGGCCCGAGGACTTTAGACGTTTAATAGACTCCAAGATGGTGAAGTAGTATGGCGATTTACACATACACAGCTAAAAACATGGCAGGAAAAACAGTCGGTGGATCTGTCGATGCAAGAACCAAAGATCTTGCGGTGTCCCTGTTAAAGGGCCAGGGAATGTATGTTATTTCCATTCAGGAGAAGAAAGAAACTATTTTTGATACATTTTTGAACTTCCGTGGAGTTTCCCAGGGGGATGTGGTTACTTTTACCAGACAGTTCTCTACTATGATCTCAGCAGGTTTGCCGATCTCGCGTGCACTCGAAGTGCTTGCCGCCCAGACCCAAAGTCAGAATTTTAAAAAGATCATATATGATATTTTAAGAAACGTTGAAGGGGGAGCCTCTCTTTCTACAGCACTCGGAAGGTATCCTGAAGTATTTTCTGTTACCTATCAGGCGTTGGTTAAAGCCGGAGAATCTTCGGGCAAAATGGATGTTATTTTGAAAAGATTGGCCGACAATATGGAAGCTCAAAGAGACCTGAACGCCAGGTTTAAAGGTGCAATGATATATCCCATGGTTGTCCTGATAGCAATGGTGGGTGTGTTCGTAGTACTTATGGTTTTTGTCGTTCCTAAACTTGCGGAAATGTATACGAGCATGGACGTCGAGCTCCCTATAGTGACACGTATCATGATCTCAACCTCAGACTTTATGGTCAAAAATATAGTTATGTTATCTATTATCGTTGCCGCAGTGGTGCTTGCGATCAGATACTACGCAAAAAGCGATAAAGGGAAATATTATATTGCGGAAATAACAATGAGGCTGCCTGTTTTCGGAAAAATAAATAAGGATAAGGACTTTGCGCAATTCAGCAAAACCCTGGCGCTACTCATAAATTCAGCAGTCCCCATAGTCGAGGCGTTGGGTATTGTCTCGACCGTGATGTCCAGTCCGACCTTTAGAATGGCGGTTTTAAACGCGGCAAGACAGGTTGAAAAAGGAACATCTCTTTCCAGTTTTTTTAAATCTTCGGAACACTTCCCTCCCCTACTGTCGCAAATGGCCAATGTCGGGGAAGAAACAGGAAAAATGGACGAGGTTTTAGATCGTGTTGCCACATATTATGAGGGCGAGGTGGATAATAAGGTAAAGGGGTTGTCAGCCGCACTCGAACCTATCATACTTATTATATTGGGTGTCATGGTAGGATTTTTAATTATCTCGATTATTACACCTATTTATAAGATTACACAGGCGATTTAATTAAGAGATTTTATTGAGCAAGGAGGTGAAAAGATAAAACTAATATGACAAAACAAAAAGGTTTTACACTAGTCGAACTATTGGTGGTTATTGCCATCGTAGGTATCTTAGCAGGTGCCTTGTTAGTTGCTATTAATCCTCAGTCGATGATCCAGAAATCAAGAGACGCAAAAAGACTGTCCGACATTGACTCATTAACAAAAGCTGTTAACTTGGCCCTTACCGATACCGAAATCACACTGGGCGCATTCGGGGCTGCCTGCGCAGACTGTACAAGCGACACAGGTGACAGAGATTTGGATGGATTAGGATGGGTAAAATTCACTATTCCGGTTGGAAAGACAGGTCTTTCTAAGTTCGTTCCGGTCTTGCCGATAGACCCACTTAACACCGCCCCTAACATTTATAGATTCGGTTCTACGATAACCGATTTCGAGATAAATGTTGTACTGGAGCATGTGGACAACACAGCAAAGATGACCACGGATGGAGGAAACAACCTCGGAGCTTATGAGGCAGGTACCAGTTTAATCATTCTTCCTTAGTTGGTTGCCGGCAATCAGCGAGAAAGGCTCTCTAATGGGAGCCTTTTTTGTTGTGTATCGGTGAAAAAAGTGCGAGAATCTGCTAATGGTATTAAGTTATATCAACCTCGGTCTCATTTTTATTTTCGGAACCGTCTTAGGTTCTTTTTTAAATCTTGTTTCTGATCGTGTTGTTAAAGGGGGAAAAATTGTTGCGGACCATTCTAAGTGTGACAAGTGCGGAAAAAAATTGAAACCCCTCAACCTTATTCCGTTAGTTTCTTTTTTGGTACAGAGAGGAAAGTGTTCATATTGTAAAGCCGGCCTTTCTTGGTACTACCCTTTCTCTGAGATACTCGCCGGACTGTTCCTGGTGCTTGCCGCGACACTGTCAAAATTTTCTTTTTTTGAACCGTTTTCAACCGATCCTTTAGTAGGATTTCTCTCGTTGTCCGTAATATTTTCGTTTTTTGAAATTCTACTGCTAACGGATCTAAAATATTTACTTGTTCCGGACAAAATAGTTTTGCCCGCTATAATTTTTGTCGCTTTTTTTAACATATCAACGACGGTAATCAATTTATTAGAGTACCGAAATAGATTGCAGAACGATGACTTCGGAAAATATCTTCTTAAGGTAGGTTTTTTTGGAGACCAGGTTGGTGCGGCCGCACGTTCCCTCGGATTTAGTTTTGGTTCCGCCATTGCTATCGCTCTTTTCTTCCTTTTTATTGTTTGGGTAACACGCGGCAGAGGCATGGGCGGCGGAGATATCAGGCTGGGATTGCTGGTCGGTCTGGTCAACGGTTTTCCTTATAATTTGTTGGCGGTATTTCTGGGATTTTTTATAGGGGCAGTTGTAAGTATAGTTTTAGTCCTGTCCGGTAAAAAAACATTGAAAAGTGTAGTGCCGTTCGGTCCGTTCCTTATTTTAGGAAGTTTGATTACCCTTGTCTGGGGTTCCGTAATATTAAACTGGTATCTCAACCTGTCTTAAACTGACGCCGAACTTTTTGATTTTATTTTTCGGAAGAGTGATCCAAAATGTACTTCCCATTCCAATACCTTCGGAATCGGCCCCTACCATTCCACCCATGCCGTGAATATAGAGTTTAACAATGTATAATCCCAAGCCTGTGCCGCCGGAATCAGTGGCGATAGTGTAACTGTTGTCTATTCTTCCAAATTTGTGGAAAAGCTTGGGAAGGTCCTTTTTGTCTATGCCGGCACCGGTGTCCCTTACAGATATCCTGTAAAACTCTTCGTATTCATCTATGGATATGGATATGGTTCCTTCCTTTGTGAACTTCACTGCGTTTTCTATCAGATTAGTAAACACATCCCTCAGTTTTTCAGGATCGGCGTCGACCAGGATCTCATCCGCCGGTGAGTTGAACTCTATTTTTAAACCTTTCTCCCCTACCCTAACATCAAAATTAGACAGCACATCTTTGATAGTGTTAATAAGGTTAATTTGGGCGATAGAAAACGAAACTTTTTTTCTCTCGAACTTAGAAATGTCCAGCATGTCGTTGATGAGAGATATCATTCTTTGAGTACCTACAAGGGCTTTATTAAGATATTCAAGCTGTTTTTGATTCAACTTTCCGGCCTTTTGTTTTTCCAGCATCCACAGATAGCTTTTTACTATTGTCATCGGAGTTCTAAGCTCGTGGGAGGCGACGGAAAGAAACTCATCTTTCAGGGTGTTTAATACTTTCATATTTTCGTATGCTTTATGAAGATCTTCTTTGGCCCTTTTTAGATTTGTGTAAAGCTTTGAGTTTTCTACCGCAACGCCCGCGCTCTCGGAGAATTTCCTGAGCATTTCTTTTTCGAAGTCAGTTACTTTATCGACCTCTTTGGCCAAGCTGACTATGATCACACCGATAACCCTATCATGCGAGAACAACGGAGTTACGATATGCGATTTTGTCCCCGTTATTTCCTGAATGCTTTCGGCCTGTTGGCGGGTCAGCGTGGGTTTAAATACATCCCACATGTATGGGCTGACGAGCTGTTTTTTTGTTTCGACGGCTTGGACGCACACATTATCCGCGTAGCCGAACGGTATGGTCAGGTCGCCGAAAAATTCTTCAAGCTGGGCCTGCTTATCCGTGTCACCCATCCCTTTCGAAATGGAGACTTTTTTTAATACATTACTCTTATGGTCTATTAGTGCCAAAATTCCCAGTTCATATCCGAGAGCATTGGGAATTATGTCGGCTATTTTTTGTGTGAGCTCATCAAATTCGGTGGTTTCTAAAATTGTCTCAACTAATTTATATGTGGCATCTAGAGCACGGTTCTTATCAATAAGCTTGAAAATCTCACTCTCTTTTATTTCCACTACTCTATCGGGCATTATGTATATTAAACTAGAAAATTTGTTTGTTGACTATAGCAGGGTGTGTTATAAATAACTTATGCCAGATAAAACAAAAAACAAAGTATTAATAATTGAAGACGAGCAGGATATAAGGACTATCTACGCCGAAGTCCTGCAGAACGCGGGTTATGTGGTTGACCAGGCCCCCAACGGGGAGGTCGGCGGGGATAAAATTAAGAACTCCGACTGGAGTATTCTGCTGTTAGACATAATGCTTCCGGGCAAAGACGGTTTGAAGATATTGAAGGACCTAAAGGAAACCCCGGAGTTAAAAAAAGGACCTGTTGTTGTCCTTACTAATTTAAATAGTGAGCACATTATTCAGGAAGCCTTTAAACTGGGTGCCGACGGGTATTTGATAAAGTCCGAGGTGAATCCCGACAAAGTCGTTGAGGAAGTCGGAAGGTTCTCGGGCGTTTAAACTCTAAGATTAGCTTTCGTTTCGAATATTTTCCATTTTTATGTTGATTGTGTTTGTGGTGCGGCATCTTATTAAATCGCTAATTTCCCGAAATGGCGGGAATGTATTGACACCCATTATAGGCGAAGTCATAATTTACAAGAGAAATGTTCATACTGCCTAAATTTATTTTAAGATTAGGGATTGGATTAGATAGAAGGAGGGGGGTGAGAAGCAGATGAAAGAGTTGAAAAAGCGAATTGGTTCTGCTTCGGGTTTTACACTTATCGAATTACTTATTGTTATTGTTGTTATAGGTATTTTGGCGGGAGTTGTTCTGGCCGTTATTAACCCCGTTGCCACCCAATATAAAGCAAATCAGACGGTTTTAAGGACTAATGTTGAAAAAGCTTGTTTGGCATTACATTCTTGCGGAGCTACAACGACCAAAGCTACAAGGTGTGATACGGCAGACGAGATAGGCGTAATATGGCCTCCGGTAGCGCCCGCAGCCGGCGGTACGACAGATGCCCAGTGGTGTATAGATACTGATGGAAATGAGGTAGCTTGCACAGGAAGTCCGGCATCAGCAGATACGAACACAGTTTATGTTTGGGGGGATATAGATAACCCTCTCTCAACCGGTGGAGCCCGTTGTAGGTACTATTGCGGATATAATTTCTCTACGAGTCAAACGGTGCAATTACAGTTAAGCAGTGTGGCAGCCAACCAGGGGTGTACCCTTGATTAAAGGAGCAATTTTTGGGACACGGGGGAAACCTGTGTCCCATATTCGAGAGTTATAACTATGCGAAAGAAGGGGTTTACTTTAATAGAGTTGCTTATCGTTGTGTCGGTGATAGGTATACTTAGTGGTTTGATAATAAGCGTGATTAACCCTACTAAACTGCGCGCCCGAGCCAGGGACTCTCAAAGAATAGCGGATCTTAAAAAGATACAGACGGCTTTGGAACTCAGGTTCTCGGACACGCGAAACTATCCAACATCAGCAAGTTTTGCCAGGGTAACAACATCCCTAACCTCATTATCGCCTGGTTATTATAACGGTAGCCTGCCGGTAGATCCAAACGGATATACGGCTTTATATTCCTGCGGAGGTAACTATGACTATAATTATAAAACCAACGCAGCGGGCGCGATATATGTGATAGTAGCTAAGATGGAAACCACAAGCGTGGACTATGAAACTTGTAATTTGGTACGTAACTGCAAACCCGCGCCTGATCCGAACCTTGGGTGTAATTGTTCTACTTTGTGCCACGCTGTTCAAAACCCCTTTTAACCATGAAAAGGCATTTTAACTCCAACGCATTCACCCTTTTGGAAATAACCATCGTCACGGCAGTCTTACTTGTACTTATGGGTACGGCCGTATCACTAATATCGCCCGCATCTTCAAAAGGTAAAGCCCGTGATAACAAGAGATTGTCCGACGTTTCGACTTTAGATAGGGCGGTTAATGAATACAAACTGGACTACGGTCAATATCCCGGGCAGGAAAGTTTTTTATACACAAGCGATACATTGCCCGCGGGATCACCGAACATATATTCTGCCGTGTCGGGCTGGATTCCGGTCGACCTTTCCGACTACATACCGAAATATCCTGCAGACCCTGTAAATGACGCAACATACCGTTATGAATACATTCAAAATACGGCGGGTTACGAGATCAGCACAAGACTTGAACAATTGACGGGAGAAGCTTCCTCTGACGGTGGAAACGACCCCGCAAAATATGAACTGGGTATCAACTTGTTACTGATTTCCCCATAATTTTTGTGCTAGTATTTACATATGAAACTGCCCCGCTCGGTTAGTAAGGGATTTACATTGGTCGAGTTGATGATCGTTGTGGGTATTCTCGCGATAGTTTCGGGGATTATGATTCCCTCCTTCTCCACTTATACAAGAAATCAGACCCTTAAGCAGGCTCAGGAGAACCTGAAGAGTGACTTAAGAAGCGCACAAAATAAAGCATTAACAGGTACGGGTTCGGATACTCTAATAAACGGAAATCCGGTTTTATATTGGGCTGTTTTATATTCTGATGCAGCGGGTTCTAACACGACGTATAGTTTTTACTTGACCGCTTCCAACAGTTGTTCTGTTAATGCGACGCTCCAACAGACCGTGACACTACCGGCTAGTATTTCTATCGTCTCATCAGGTTCACACTGTCTACTGTTCAGTTTGGATGACGGTTCGGTTTTTGAGCGAAATATTTCTACAGGGCTAACTGTTCCTATACCGGATACCACTATCAATCTTCGGCATTCGTCGGATACAACCACGACCAAAAGTATATCAATCAACAAGGCCGGTTTAATATACAGCTCAAACTAGTAACCATGAAAAAAACCTTTAAAAAAATCTTAAAAGAACAAAACGGAATAGGACTAGTAGAAGTTATCGCGGCGCTGGGAATTTCAGTTGTGGTTATCACTTCCCTGCTCTCCCTCACTCTATTTTCATTAAGGACATCCTTGCAAAGTACGTTATTGATGGAAGGTACGAAGGCTGCAAATACACAGATGGAGTTGGTCCGGGCTTATAGAGACCAAACTACCGTCTGGGCAACTTTTGTTAGTACGGTATCCGGATGTACGCCGACAGCAACTCCTCCGGGATGTTATGTGGATATTGCAGTAGATCCTTTAGTTGTAAGAACCGGCAGCACTTCAACGGCCGCCGGAGGCACATCCATTCTCACTCGTTTTTATGCAGTACCAAAATCCGGTAACACTATCATCAGTATAACCGTGCAGTCCACATGGAGTGTTGGCGGTCAGAACAAAGAAACATTTGTGTATACCGATTTAACGAATTGGCAGCAAAAATGAAAAAAGAAAGACTTTTTGAGAAAGAAAATAAAGGATTTACTTTGGTAGAGTTGTTGGTAGTTATTGCCCTCTTGGGAATATCTATCGGAGTGACCAACGATATATTGGTCTCGCTTGTTCGCAGTTACAATAAAACTCAAATTAAAAACGAGGTTGAACAGCAGGCGAATTTTGTGGGTCTAAAGATTGAGCGTGAACTACGCAGTGCCGCCGGCACCACATCGTCGGGCTATACCAATAACCTTGTTATCTCAAATGAAGCAGGCGGTAGTGTCACATATAAGCTTAACGGGAATAAATTGCAGGTGGAAAACCCGACCGGTTCTACAGCTGTGGATCTGACCAGCAGTACCGGCATCAGCGGTGTGACCGTTTCTTGTGGATTCTCAGGTAACACATGTTTCTGGATCGTGGGGACCTCCCCACAAACGGTAAAGATGCACATAAAGTTCCAGCCGGTATCGGGAAATAGCAGCGAGTATTCGGAAATAATTAATGCAGTTACTATCAGAGCAACTCAGTGATATGAAAACCCACCTTACCACGTCCATACCCAAAGATCAGACAGGACAGACCCTGGTCGTGATCGTCTTTTTAATGATAGTCGCCACAACGGTCGGTGTAACAATTTCAAACCGTTTCATAAGTACTCTGAAAGGTTTTGTAAGGACAGACGACAGTGTAAAGGCCCTCAAGGCTGCGGAGGCTATAGTGGAGCAGCTTCTTATAGTTCCAAATCAAACTCTGGAAGGATATATAGCGTTCGGGAACTGTGGAAGTGCTTGTACATACAGCGTAACAGAACCCAACGGAAACGTAGTAAGCGCGAATGTTACTTTGGAGTACTCCGGAAATTCCACAGATCCGTTTTCGTTGAACCTTGCGCCGGGGGAAGCGGGACAGATCAGCCTTTTGGGTTACGCGGCGGGCTCCCCCATCGACATTTGCTGGCAGGGTTCTTCTTCGGTACACGCCGCCTATATTTATATAGAAAGTGCGGTCACTAAAATAACTTCCTACGCCGTGAATTCGGTGTCTTCTCCATACAATGACAACGGATTTGATACCGCTGCGGCCAACCACGGTTACCCCAATTGTTTTACTATAAATACGATAGGCACACCTCAATACGTACGTATCAGGCCTTATTACGAGCAGGCAGCTCTTTACGCGGTTCCTGCTATCGGACAGGTCATCCCAAGGCAGGGAATAATAATGGATGCCCGTGGATATTCCGGCGAATCCGTGAAACATATTACGGTTCTTAAAACAGATCCCATGGCTCCTGCCTTCTTTGATTACGCACTTCTTCAAACAAGCGGAACTTCGGATCTTACCAACAGTTACGGACCGTAACATAAATACTTAAAAAGAGACAGAGCGGTCTTGTCTGAGCCCCAAAAGGATAGTAGAATTTTAATATGCCCATCGTAGGTTTAAATTTTGGTAGAAGTACATTCAGAGCTGTAGAACTGGATAAACGCAAAGAGGGGCTGATAATTTCCAATATCGGTACGTATGAAAATCCCAAGGTTAACTTTTTGTCCGATAAAAAAGAGGACATGGACGCGATCGCAGGCCACATAGCAGAATTTTTCAAGGAAATGGGTTTCGGAACCTCTCACGTCGTTATGGGTTTAGACGAGAGCCAGGTATTCATGCGTGTTATAAAAGTTCCTGCAATGAGCGACAAAGAGCTTAAAAGTGCCGTGAGATATGAGGCCGAACAGTACATTCCTCTACCCCTTGATCAGATAAACCTTTCATATCAAAGACTGGACCCCGATCTTACGGAAAAAGATAAAATAAATGTTCAGGTTGTCGCCGCCAAAAAAGATGTCTTGGAAAGATACGTTGCCATCGCTAAAAAAGCCAAACTTGTACCTTATGCAATAGAACCGGAAACGCTCGCTTTGGGTAGGGTTTTGGGCGACTCGGCAGAGGCTCCTCTGGGAACAATAGTTATGGATCTGGGATTTTCGGGGTCGATAATAGTTGTCACGTATGGCGGCGCGGTGCGTTTTACCAGAAGTATTCCGGTAGGCGGGGATATAATCACAAAGGCGATTCAGCAGGAACTGAACCTGGATATTCAACAGGCCGAGGAATACAAAAAAGTTTACGGAATGGATCCTATGCAGGCTGAGGGCAAGATATTCAACGTAATAAGACCTGTAATGGACAATCTGATCCTGGAGATAAAAAGGGCAACCGTATTCTTCACAAAGCATAACAGCTCTGCTAACATTAAGAGGTTAATATTAACCGGAGGTACTGCCCTAATGCCTGAACTCTTAACTTATGTAGCAAAAAATGTTGATTTTGAAGTACAACTCGCCAATCCGTTGGCCAATTTTCAACTTTCACAAAAATTAGAACCTAAAAGAAAGGAACTGAGCCAGGACGGCCCCATGTATTCTACCGCCGTAGGTTTGGCCCTGAGAGAGGTTTAAATGGAAAATATTAATCTTATCCCGCAGGAAGAAATACAATATCAAGCCAAAGGTAAGGCGGTTAAGGGCACCACGGTGTTTTTTATTCTGTTGACGATCGTTGCGTTGGGCGTTTCCGGCTATCTTTACTACGCGCATTCGGATATTTCTACGAAGGTAAATGATGTAAATTCTCAGATCGAGAGTCAGCGCGCCAAGATAAAATCCCTCTCTTCCACTGAAGTGGTCGTGAGAAATTTGGACCTGAAATTCAACTCTATTTCCAAAGTTATAGCCGAAAGACCCCACTACTCCCGTTTATTGGACGAACTAAAAGTTAGACAGCCTGAGGGTGTGAGAATCGAATCCATGGATATAAAAGATGGCATTGTGAACTATACGGGGGACGCCGATAATTACATTCTCATCGCCAATTTTATAAACAGCCTCTTGAACAAAGATTTTCCGGGGAGCGACCCGGAACTTAAGGATTTATTCACGGAGGTAAAACTTAATTCCGTTACACTCGACCAAAATAAAAGTACGGTCAGATTTTTTATTGTGATTAACTACGATACGTCAAAAATAAAATTATAAACGAAAAGATATGAATGAAGAGAATATAGAAAATAAAATAAAGGAAATAAACATAAGTGCGATAAAAGATATTATTGTGGATTTTGTGTTTCCTATCATTGGTCTCGCAGTTACGGCTTTACTGTTCTTTATATACATCAAACCCACTTACACCAAGATTAATGATCTTAAAGCGCAACTGACTTCACAGACCGCAGTGTTGGAGGTTTTAAACACCAAGGCCGCTGCCCTTTCAAAAATGAAAGACTTTAATACCGTGCTGGAGGAGAACGCTGATCTGGTTGAAAAGTTGTACGTATCAGAATCCAACGTCCCCCAGCTCCTCGACCAAATACATCAGATTACGACGAATGCCGGCATGTCCGTTGACCGTTTGAACTATTCGTATTCAGGGGCGACCGGCGCAGCCGCAGATGCTATTTCAGATCAAAGAAAAGAGGATATAAGCGGGGTTGTTAATGTTGCGGCGACCGTAACCGGTACTTACGAGCAAATGGTTGTGTTTATGCAGGAAATTGAAAGATCTGCAAGAATAGCCTATGTAACTACGTTCAGATTCGGTGTGGACTCAGGTACGGAACAGACAGGTCTTATAAATGTAAATGTAAATGTAGACTCACCTTACATGTATGTTCAGTCTGTTGCGGTAACGGATGACCCCATTACCCTGGATATTACATCCCCGGCTTTTGTCGCTTTTATGAACAGTATAAAAGATTACAAATATTACGAATTTCTCAATCCTGAAATTGCGGAAAGCGAAGTAGTCGAGACCCCCACAGAAGAAACTACGGAACAAACCTCCGCGGAAGAGCCTGCAGGAACACCGGAAACTCCATTCGATCTATAATTAGTTTGTAAACAAAGAAATTTCCTATTGGGTGCACCGTCACGCCGCGGGAGAGTTTTCCTTTTTCCACTTTTCTATCTCTTTATGATTACCCGAAATTAAAACGTCAGGTACTTTCTTTCCTTTGAAGATCTCCGGTCTGGTGTACTGAGGGTATTCAATCGTACCGTTCGAGAATGATTCGTTGGCTACGGCGTCCTCTTTTTCGATAACCCGGGGCAGGAGTCTTGTAACGCTTTCCAAAATGGTTAAAGCCGGTACTTCTCCGCCGGAGAGAACAAAATCTCCTATACTTATCACGTCGGTCACATAATTTTCTTCTATTCTGGCATCTACCCCCTCGTATCTTCCGCAGATCAAAGTAATTTCCCGCTCTTTCGACAGGTCCTCGGCATACTTTTGGTCATATTTTTTACCGCGCGGAGATAAAAGTATTACCCGGACGCCCCCTTTCTTTATAACATCTTCCGGTGATCTGCCATGTATGTCACTTAGGGCGCTGTAAATAGGTTCGGGCATCAACAACATTCCAGTGCCCCCTCCGTAGGGTTTGTCGTCGACAGTACCTCTTTTGTCTAGGGCATAGTCTCTCAGGTTCCACAACTTATATTCAGCAGCCTTTTTTTCGACAGCTCTTTTAAAGGGTAAAAATTCTAAATGAGGTTGTATAAGTTCGGGAAATAAAGTAAGGACGTTAAATCTGATCATCTTCTTTAATGTTAACACTTATTCTTATGTCGTCTTTTATTGCTTTGGCTTTGGCCATGTTTCTGATGCTCTTGATGTTTCTACCCTCTTTGCCGATTAGCGTGCCCATGTCCTCTTTGGCCGCGGAAATTGTGTATACAAAAACACCTTCTTCGTTAACTTCTTCAACTTCTATTGCTTCGGGTTGAGAAACGATTTGTCGGACAATATATGTTATGAATTCCTTCATGTTAAGCGGCCTGTTCAGGAGTTTCATCTACGGGTGCGGTGTTATCTTCAGCCGCGGCTTCAGGTTTTTCAGCGGGTGCGGATTTTTCCTCGGTTACAGCCTCGGTCTTTTCTACTTCCTCTTCTTTACCGGGTTTGTACTTTTTGTACTCATACTTGCCCTCTACCATTTTCTTTACAGCATCGGAGACTATAGCACCTTTTGAAACCCATTCCTGAAATTTTTTCTTGTCGTAGTCAAAGGATGCCGGAACTGTAGACGGATTATAGAAACCTATAATGTCCAGAAACTTGCCATCCCTCTTGGTTCTGGTCTGCGTAGCTACCACCCTGTAGGATGGTAAATTTTTTCTTCCTGTTCTTGTTAATCTGATTGTTACCGACATAACTGGTTGATTTTAGCAGATGAGGTTGTGGTTGTCTACACATCCACGATAACCTTTAATCGCCTTTCTCCATTCTTTTTAAACCGTTTTCAGCCGCCGCCTGCTCAGCCCTCTGTTTACTCTTGCCTTCGCCGGTCCCCCAATTCTCCTTGCCTATGAAAACCCCCATTTTAAAGGTTTTTTCATGGTCGGGTCCCCAGGAGTCAATTATCTGATATACCGGAGTCACGCCGAATTTATCCTGTGCCACTTCCTGAAACTGGGATTTCGCATCTCTGTATACATTGCCGGTGACAATATCGCCTATTTTGAAAAAAAGCTCTTTTTCCAGGAACTGCCGGCATTTTTCAAGGCCTCTATCCAGGTAAAGGGCGCCCAGCACAGCCTCAAATGTATTAGCCAGGATATATTCCCTATCTCTTCCTCCGGTTGCCTCTTCACCATTGGAAAGAAGTAGCAGGCTGCCGTATCCCATCCTTTTGGCCTCCCGTGCAAGCGAGGAAGTACAGACCACTGAGGAACGGTAATTGGTCAGATCTCCTTCCGGAGCTTCGGTATAAGTTTTGTAAAGAAATTCACTGGAAAGAAGCTGGAGTACGGCATCCCCCAGAAATTCCAGTCTTTCGTTAGAGGGGTTGGTGTACTCGTGGTGTTCGTTTAGATAAGAACGGTGGGTAAAGGCCGTTTTAAACAGATTCTCATCGGACAAATCATCACCCAATATTTGTTTTGTTTTGACGAAATCAAATGCCATTGTCGACTTTTCCGTGTCCGTTCCGAACTTTCTCCGCGACAAAGGTCACGGGTAAAATACGGCCGGATACTAATCAATTTTCTCACTAAGCAGATCCAGTATATCCTGGACGGTTACGATGTTTTCCTGTTCGGAAACGAGTTCTACCTGAAACAATTCTTCAAGCTCGGAAAGTATCTCAAGAAGCTCCATCTCGCCGATGTTTAAATCGTCCTCAAAGAACGAACTTTCGTGTATATCAGCAGGAGAAACTCCTGTTTTTTCCTCTATAACCTTTTTGGTTTTTGCAAAATATTCGCTATTCATCTTTTTTCTCCAAATAATTTCCTATAACCGTGCCGAGAACCCCGTTCACAAATTTATGTGATGTGTCGTTCCCGAACTCCTTGGCTAATTCCACAGCCTCATCCACCGCCACTTTCACCGGTGCTTTTTTACCGAACAGCAGTTCAAAGACCGCAATCCTGAGTACTACTAAATCAACTTTGGCTATTTTGTCAATAGGCCACTCGGGGGCACTTTCCTCGATTACCTTGTCTATATCGTTTATATGGGTTTTGACGCCCTCGAAAATATACTCAGTAAGTTCGGTGTCCTGCTCTCCGGGCTGCTCATCCAATAGGTCTTTTGACAGGAGAATGGCGTCTTTTTTATCGGTTTCGGTAAACAACCAACAAAAAATAGAAGTCAAAGCCAGTTTTCTGGAAGTGTGCCTCGGGTCCGCGAAAGATCTCATTGTGTAATTATATCCGATTTATTAAAGCTCGATATACTCTTCGACATGAGGTCTTTTGTAAGCTTTTTTGTCCGAAGTTTTTACGGCTTGAACACGCACTCTTTTGTAGTGTGCGCCTCTTTTTTGTCTCGTTCTTGATAAAGAATGTTTTCTCTTTGGTACTGCCATACAGTGTGAAATATAAAGGTTTGAGGCTTTGCTGTCAAATAGAATTCGAGTTTATGGAAAAAAGAAAGCCGCTCGATAACCTTGTGGGTTATATAAGCGGCTCTTGATGCGGGTTTAGCGACTAGAGGGCGGAAGCAAATTTCTTTTTACCGTTTCTGCCTCAACAACGGGGATGACTTCTTTCGCATACCAGTTTGTCAGTTCCACACTCCAATGAACTCCTTTGGGAGTGTGTTTGTCGACCCACCACCTGATTGGGAAGCTGTTGCGATCCATGACGTCTCTACCGGTGTATCGGTCAACTTCCTTGCCATTCACCCTTGCCACCATTTTTATGGTTACATCTTGAAATGGGGCGATGGTTACTAGGATTTCGTGGTTACCCGCCTTAAGGGTTTTTGCAATAGTCAAACCCTTATTGTAAGTACGTTCTTTATCGAAAATCATTTCTGCTCTCCTTTTATATTGGTCAGATTACGTACTATGGGATTCTACTACACCACGACGTCATTATCAAGTGCTGCTACTACGCTAAACGTACTGTTACCGAATGCTCTACTATCGGTTATGCAAAGATTTGCCATCTTTATCATTGCCGCAACTGCGTCAGCATTTTCTGGCGAGTAAAAATAGAATAATAATCCGTGTTCTTTCAGTCTCTTAGCGATTAGTCGTAAGAGGTATTTTTGGCTCAAATCACTATAAAAAGGGTCCATAAATATCAGATCGTATTTTTTGTCGGTAGCCGCGACATACTTAACGGCATTTTTTAAAGTAACAGAGGATTTATCGTAAAACCCGCAGTTTTCCACGTTTTTTCTTATTGCTTCCGCACTCCCGCTGTTTCCGTCAACAAAATCGCACCAGGCTGCTCCCCTGCTCAAAGCTTCTATTCCTAAGTTTCCGCTGCCTGCAAACAAATCCAGGCATACCGAACCTTCGATCTTTTCCCCTATAATAGAAAACATCGAAGACTTGGCAATTTCCTGAACTGCCCTAAAACCGGGTATTTCCGGTGCAATAAGCTTTTTATTTTTCGCGGAGCCTGTTGTTACTCTTAATTCCATATCAGTTGTTAGGTATATATTCTCCCGCTTCCTGTGTCAACCTTTCCTTTAACAGGGGGTAATAGTCCAAAAATGGGTAAATTTTTTGGGCCTCCTCTTTCGCGTCTTCCAGCATTTTTACATTAAACATATCGGCTATCCTGAATCTTTTAAAACCATGCTGGTTTGCTCCGAAAATGTCGCCCTGTCCTCTCACTCTCATATCTATTTCGGCCAGCTCCCTGCCGTTGTCTATTGTTTCAAGATTTTTAAGTCTGGCGTAGGCACTTCTTGACGGGGTACTTAAAAAAGTTAGGCAGAACCCTTCTTTTGAGCCCCTTCCTACCCTTCCCCGCAATTGGTGTAAACTGGCCAGTCCGTACCTTTCCGCGCTCTCTATGACCATTATAGCGGCCTCAGGTACGTCTATTCCCACCTCTATGACCGGGGTGGACACCAGCACTTTTATCATGCCCTTTCTGAACTTTTCAACGACATCTTCTTTTTCCTTGGGTTTCATTCTTCCGTGAAGTAACCCCATTTCCACGTCTTTAAAGTAGGTTTTCTTAAGTGCCGCGTATTCCGCTTCGGCGGCTTTTACATTTTCCAGCATGAGTGCGTCGCTTTCCTCAATTAGAGGGCAGACGATAAAAGTAGGTTCGTTTTTCTGTCTGATCCATTGGTAAGCCTTGTCCCGCGCGTTTTCCGGTATAACTTTGGTCGAAACTTTTCTTTCTTTATTGGGGTGTGTGTCCAAAACCGATATTGAAAGGTCTCCGTAAATGGTAAGGGCGAGTGTTCTCGGTATCGGTGTGGCGGTCATAGCCAGTAAATGGGGTACTGTGCCGTCGTTTGCCATCTCAAGGATTTTTCCTCTTTGCTCGACCCCGAACCTGTGTTGTTCGTCTATTACTACGAGCTCGACGCCCGAAAACTTTTCTTTGGAGTAAATGAGGGCGTGGGTGCCGATCAGTATGTCGTAGTCATCGTTCTCAGGCTTTGTAGAACCTGTAATTAATGCAATTTTTACTCCCAGTGGAGACAGTAGACGACTAAAGGTTTCGTAGTGCTGAGAAGCAAGTATTTCCGTGGGTGCCATGTAGAGAGTTTTATGTCCATTAAGCTGGGTATTGTAGGCAGAAATTAGGGCGACCATAGTTTTTCCGGTACCGACATCACCTTCAAGTAAACGGTTCATGGGGTGTTTTTGTGCTAGATCCTTCAGGATTTCATCTATCGATTTTTGCTGGGAAACGGTGAGTTTAAAAGGTAACGATGCTATAAAAGCATTGATTTGGGTATCTTTTATAGCCATTCCGGTACTTTTAAGCTTAGACTCCCACTGAACGCGCCTTTTTTCTACTTTTAAGAGTTCGAGAAACAGCTCTTCGAATTGGAACCGGATTTTAGATTTTCCTGCGTTAATTTCTGTATCCGGAAAATGGATTTGTTTGATCGACCAATCGAATGTACTCAAATTGTGTCTTTTAATTGTATTTTCGGGTAAAAATTCTTCAAGCTCGATTTTCCCTAATACGACGTCGTTAATCCTAGCCCTCAGCCACTTGGAAGTTATTCCATACGTTTCCGGATAAACAGGAACCAGACGCCCGGTGTTAATATTCACTTCTCTACTCTCCTCCAGTTCGGGGGCCATAAAGCATATTTTTCTGTCGAAGGTTCCGACCTTACCGCTGACCGTGTACTCTTTACCTGTTTTTATTGTTGTTTTTAAATAATGCTGATTGAAAAATATTAGATCGATTTTCTTTGTACCGTCGGTAACAACTATCTTTGTAAGCCTTTTTCCGCTGCGTGTGAAAATATTTGTGACCGATTCCACAATACCTTTAATCGTTGCCGTTTCATTTTCCAGTAAAGCCTCGATATTTTTAACATTAGAGTAGTCTTCGTATCTAAAAGGAAAGTGATACAACAGATCCTGAACTGTCCCAATTTCTAAATTTTCCAAAAGCTTTTTATATTTGGGCCCGATCTTTGGTACTACCCCGACGGGCGACGACAATTTCATGTGAATATATTTTACTTGTTTTTAAAATTAACGTAACATTTATCAATCGGCCTAGGAAAAGGAGAGTGGATATGAATTTTTTTGAGGGCACGGTTTTACCCATCGGGTTCGTTGATATAGAGATTGCCCTAAAAGTGGTAAAAGAGTACTCGCGTATGTATCCCGAGGATGAGTACGTTCCGGAGATCGAAAAGGGTAGCCCGGAAAACGGTTTTTCGGTGGTGATTAATGTTCCAAGGGATAAGTATGTTAATTTTGATTTCGCGGTTATGGTTGTGACCGGTGATTAAAGCTCGTGAGCCGGGTTTTTGTTTTCCCTAAAGGAGCAAACGCCCGGCATTTCTTAGAGGATATACGGTAAAACGGACGTCGCTATGAGAGCTAAAGTGCTCACGATTATGACGGCCTTGTACATGTTATCTTTTCTGAAGACTCTTTTTAATTTCTTTTTAATTTCTTTTTTGGTCATTTTTTGTCTCCGATCCTAAAATATTTTCTCTTTCCGAATTTTACTATCGTTCCCGGTGCGAATTCAATTTCTATTTGAGTGGTGGCGACTTTTTTTCCGTTTACCTCTACACCACCTTGCTCTACCATCCTCTTTATGTGACTGGCGGATTCTGAGTTCTTCAGGGCCTTTTTTAAAAAATCCTGTACGGTCATGGTTCCTGAAACATTTACTACTTCAGTATCTTCATCGGAAATATCCTTTTTCTGAACTGTCCTTTCAAAATGTTTTTGTGCTTTATCGGCTTCTTCGGCACCCTTTATAATTTTTACAACTTCAAAGGCCATCAATTTTTTGAAGGTCATCGGATTTTCCCCATCTTGTATCTTTTTATTTATTTCCCAAATCTCTTCCATCGGCATGTCGGTTAGGAGTCTTAGGCATTTTGTGATCAGTTCGTCGGGGTAAGACATGGCTTTTCCGTACATCTCTTCGGATTTATCGGCCAGGTTTATACCGTTGCCTTTTGTCTTGCTCATGGTCAGAGCGTCCGGGGCCTCCATCATCTCGTTTGTTCTTACGAATTTGTCCTTTCCGAGGTACCTTTTTACCAGTTCGCGCCCCATCAGCATGTTAAATGTTTGGTCGGTTCCGCCTATTTCGAGGTCTACGCCCATGGCCACGCTGTCAAAACCCTGCATAAGGGGGTATATAAATTCCTGCAGACCAATGGGGTTGTTTCGCTTGAGCCTCTTGGCAAAAAGGTCGCGTTCGATCATTTGTTGCACGGTGGCGTTTGATAGTAATTTTATGAGGTCTGCCAGGCCGATTTTTGAAAGCCACTCGTGGTTACGCATGAATTTAACCGGGTTTTCCCCTTCAAAATCTATGAGCTGTGCCGCCTGTTCTTTCCACCCCGACATGTTCTTTTGAATTTGTTCCTCGGTCATTAAAGGTCTCGCACTGTCTTTGTCCGGGTCACCTACCAAAGTGGTAAAATCACCAACTAAAAATATGGCTTCGTGCCCCAGTTGCTGCAAAATTCTGAGGGCTCTTATTCCCATTGCATGCCCAACATGCAGGTATGGTCCAGAGGGATCAAAACCTTGGTAGGCTTTTATTCTTTCTCCGGATAAAAGCTTTTTCTTCAGCTCTTCTTTTGACGGGTAAATGGAGTCCACTCCTCTTTCAAGAAAAGTATTGATCAGTTTTTCATCTGTGCTGATTTTCGGCATATTATCAGTATATTATAATTCGGTTTTTAAAACTATATGGCGGGACGGTTTGAGTAAAAAGAGCCGCCGATACTTTTTAAGTATGAGCGGCCCTGCGGGTCTAGATGAAACCAAATGGCTTGGCAGGATAGCAGTATGCGTATGTGCCTGAAACTTCTTTTGCACGCCCTGTAATCCTATATACCATCCTTTCTTCCACGAGCACAAAACTTTCCGGACTATATCTGGAGTTGTTGGAGAGCAGTTCACTTCTCCCTGCGGCCTCACCCGAAAAATTTATGGGGTTTTCAGGACTGCCCGGCGGACTCTTACCGTTCTTTTTAACGTGGGTGAATTTTTTTCTGTCCACTTCTCTACCCTCCTCTCCTGTCAGTATGATTTCGATAAAGATTATCACCTTTAGCCGGAGAATAAAAGAAAACAAAAAAGGCCGGGAGCATCGAAGTTGAATTCGGTGTTGTCCCGGCCGGGGTGATAATATTTATTTTAATTTCAAAAGCTACGGTCTAACTGCCGAATTGATTAAGTCTCCGGCGGAGATCTGCCAGGCGGTCCGCTTCTTCTTTGCAAAGCCTTTCTTGCCTTGCGACTTTACCTTCCAAAATTTTCAACTCGGCCCGTTCCTTTCCCTTCAGCTTTTTGCACCCCATCTTTAGTACTCCTCTCAGAAATGTAGTGGCGGATTCGCGCTAACGATCCTGTGGACACACTGGTTTTCAGTTTCAGTGTAATCGCGACGCATGAACGTGACTCTCAGCTCATGTTCTTTGCCGTTCGGTCCACGTATCTTTACAACATTGCTACCGTCTATTGTGGTTGGGGTTTTCAGAAAATCCCCCTCCTTACAGTAGGCATCACTGCGAACTATCTGACCGTTGCACGCTAACGACAACCCTAGACTGTTCGTAACAATCACCCGGACTAGCATTTCTTCCTCCTCGACGCAGAATTACGCCATATTACAGCAAAAGACCCCAATAATCAAATCGGTCCCGAACCGTCCCCGCCCTGTTGCAGAATGGTATAATTTTGTAATGCCGGTCAAGAAATCGGGAAAATATAGGACGTACCACCCGAAGAATAAATTTTTTTCGAAATTTAAACTTTCGGACATTGTCGATCTATCGGCGCTGACCCGTTTTTATAAAAAAAACAGACCGGAAAAAGTGAGTCTAGCGGGACTGGGCGCAAAAAAACTCAAAACTTACACCGTTATCGCTTCGGCGGTTTTAACCTTAATGGTAGTGGGTTTATTTGGGACAATTGTTGTTTTTGCGTATTTCTCGCGTGAGCTCCCCAACCCTACCAGACTGCTGGAGAGAAGCTTTGAGCTGTCGACCAGATTTTACGACCGCAACGATAAGTTGATATATGAAGTATTCGGGGACAAAAATAGGACGCTTGTAAAGATGGAAGATGTTAACCCCTATGTTACTTATGCCACTTTATCCACCGAGGATTCTGAATTTTATCTTCACCAAGGTTACTCTCTTAGAGGCATGGCCAGAGCCGTAAGAAACACTTTTACAGGCGAGGGTCTCCAGGGAGGCTCCACATTAACTCAGCAGGTCATAAAGAACACATTACTAACCCAAGACAGAACTTTAGTGCGTAAAATCAAGGAAATGATACTTTCTTTGCAGCTTGAGAACAGGTACAGCAAAGATGAGATTATCCAGATGTATTTGAACGAAACTCCTTACGGTGGGCAGAATTACGGAATATACAGTGCCTCCAAAGCTTATTTTAATAAACTTCCCAAAGACCTTACTGTCGCCGAATCGGCCTACCTTGCCGGGCTGCCCCAAAGACCGAGCTATTACTCTCAGTTCGGGGTAAATCCTGAAGCTGGGATCGAAAGGAAAGATTACGTTCTTTATTTAATGCGTGAAAGAGGATGGATCGCCGGTGACGGAAAAAGACACTACCTTAGCCAGGAGGACTACGACGCAGCCAAAAATGAAGAACTGAAGTTTGAAACCTCCCGGGTACCGTTGGAAGCACCTCACTTCGTTTTTTACGCAAAACAATATTTGATAGATATACTGGGGGAAGAGGCCGTGGAAAAAGGTGGCTTGAAGGTTAAAACGTCCGTCGATCTGGACGTCCAGAAATTGGCACAGGAGACTGTCACCAACGAACTTGAAAAATCGGCCAATCTCAATGTTTGGAACGGCGCGATGGTTGTTCTGGATCCAAAAACCGGGCAGATTTTGGCGATGGTCGGCTCGAAAGGTTATAACTTGGATCCTCAGCCGGAAGGCTGTGTTCCCGGAACTTCCGGAGAGAACTCGTGCAAATTCGACCCTTACGTTAACGTGACTTTGTCGGATCGTCAACCGGGTTCGGCCATTAAGCCTGTAACTTACGCAACCATGCTTGCACAGGGCTATTCTGCCGCCTACCCCTTTTTGGACATGCCGATCTCTTTCGAAGGCTCGGCTCCTGACAAGCCTTACGTACCGGAGAATTATGACGGTATCTTTAGAGGAGTTGCTCCTTTAAGGCGTGCGTTGGGCAACTCGTTGAATATACCTGCTGTTGAGGCACTGAAAATCGCGGGGATAGATAATATGATAGATCAAGCCGAAAAGATGGGAATAACTACATTCAAGGACAGACAGAGATACGGACTTGCTCTTACTTTGGGCGGCGGGGAAACCAAGTTGCTGGAGCTTACCGGAGCCTATTCCGTATTTGCTACGGAGGGAAAGTACCATAAGCCCGTGCCTATAATAGAAGTTCAGGATTCAACAGGCAGGGTTGTTTACAAACCTATGGAGCCCGGGGTCAAAGCTCTCGAAGAAGGCCCAGCCTTTTTAATATCCGATATTTTGTCGGACGACGGGGCTCGTTCCGATGTGTTCGGTACAGGTAGTTTGTTAAACATCCCCGGACACACAGTGGCGGTAAAAACAGGAACTACCGATGACAAAAGAGATAACTATGCCATCGGTTACACCCCGGCGGTAGTTGTCGGTGTGTGGGTCGGTAACAGCAATAACGAAAAAATGAATCCCTATATAGCGTCAGGTATCTCGGGCGCTTCTCCTATATGGAACACTTTTATGAAAGAGTATCTGAAGGGTAAAGCTGACGAAAAATTCAAGGTACCGTCAAATGTGGAAAAATTTGAGGTGGACAAGCTTACCGGGGGGCTTCCGTTTGAAGGTTTTGATACAAGAAGCGAGTGGTTTGTAAAAGGTACTGAGCCTACGGCAAAAAGCGACTGGTTTCAGAGACTGGAGGTCTGCAAGATTGACGGGAGAATCGCTAACGATGGGTGTAAGGATGCCGGTGAGACCGATGAAATAAGTTTTGTGCGCATAACTGCCCCCTACAGCGAGTGGCAGCCGGCTGTCGATGCTTGGGTTAAGGAAAAATATAAAGAGGACGACAGGTTTTTTCCTCCCCTGATGCAGTCCAAACTTGAGTTCGACGGAGACGAGGTTTCAAACAAAGATGATGTAAATGTTGAAATTGTTGGGGTAAAAGAAGGTCAAAGCGTTCCGTTGAACTTTAGGCTTAACGTCGAGGTATCCGCCTACAATGACATAAAAATTGTACGCATTTACATGGATGGGGATAAGGTGGCCGAGGACGACGCAAGTCCGTATGGCTATAACTTTGAGCTCAAGGGTTCGGATATAGGAAGCCATGAATTTGAAGCCACAGTCACCGACGACGATGACAATAAAGGAAGCGCAAAAATAAGATTAAACGTGGTCGGCTACGCGCGGCAATAGGCATAAAGGCGCCGTTTCCCTTGACAATAACGCCCTGCCCTGCAATATTTGGTTAGAGGTTATGAAATTAGACATAGAGGCTATCAAATTAGAAGCTAAGGAAATATTAGAAAAAGCCGGAGATCCGGGCGCGTTATCCGAGTGGCATTCAAAATATCTCGGTAAAAAAGGTCTTCTCCGGGAACTCACGGCAGACGTTTCAGACTTAGCTGTAGAAGAAAAAAAAGAGCTGGGGCGTAAAGTGAACGAGCTTAAGGCGTATCTTGAAGACGTGTACGCAGGAAGCCTCAATTCTGTGACCTCGATTAAAAAAGATAAGCCTATCGAAAATTTTTACAAAACTTTACCCGGAAAAAAACCTGACGTCGGACACATCCATTTAATAACTCAAGCTATACGTGAAATAACCGAGGTTTTTTCCAAACTCGGTTTTATAAGGGTCAGGTATCCGGAGGTTGATTGGGATTATTATGCTTTTGAAGCGTTAAATATGCCAAAAACGCACCCCGCACGCGACGAATGGGAGACCTTTTTTGTAGACCTTCCCGAAGATTCCAAGTTCGGCAAAGCCGTAATCACCCCGCACACTTCTAATGGACAGGTCCGCGAGATGCTGAAAGGTGACATGCCCATAAGGATGTTAAACATTTCACGATGTGGTAGAAGGCAAAGCGACATAAACCACGTCCCTACTTTTTATCAGTTCGAGGGGCTTGTAGTGGATAAGGACATAAGCATCGCCCACTTAAAGGGCGTCTTGGAAAACCTGATATATAACTTTTTTGGTAAGGACACTAAGTTCCGCCTGCGCCCCTACGATTTTAGGTTTACAGAACCCAGTTTTGAGGTAGATGTAACGTGCGGGATATGCGGAGGAAAAGGTTGCCGCTTCTGCAAAGAAGGATGGGTCGAACTGGGTGGTGCGGGAATGGTGCACCCGAATGTGTTAAAGGCGGGCGGAATTGATCCCGAAGTTTACTCCGGATTTGCATTTGGCTGGGGCGTTGAGAGAGTTCTCATGATGAGAACAGGCCTAAAGATTGATGATATTCGCTATCTCTTTGAAAATAATTTAAAATTTTTGGAGCAATTTTAAAATGAACGTACTTATACCTTTTTCCTGGCTTAAAGATTACGTAAAAACAAACGCGGGTGTAAGGGATGTGGCAAAAGCTTTGTCCGAGCACGCCTTTAGTGTTGAGAAGATAATTGATGACGACGTTTTGGAAATTGAGGTTACACCGAACAGAGGTGACGGTCTATCAATTTTAGGCATAGCACGGGAGCTAATGGCGGTACTTCCCGCGAAGGGCTTTTCCTCGGAATGGGTTAAAAAAACACTTCCCGTTAAGAAATACTCCGGTAAAGACAAATTAAAAGTAACAATTTCGGACAATTCTTTGGTCCCGCGTTTTAGTGCCGTTGTAATCGACAAAGTAAAAATAAAAGATTCACCGGCCGAAGTTAAGGAAAGGTTGTCAAAGGTTGGTATAAGGGCAATTAACAATGTTGTGGACGTGACCAACTATTTTATGATAGAACTCGGTCAGCCGATGCACGCGTTTGATTACGACAAGATTGCGGGGCACGAAATGAAGGTAAGAGAGTCCAAAAAGGGTGAAATAATCGTTACTTTAGACGGGGTAAAAAGAGTTCTGCCCGAAGGGGTAATCGTGATTGAAGACGGGGATGGGAGGCTAATAGACCTCTGCGGTATTATGGGGGGCTTAAACAGCGAAGTTGACGAAAATACGGGTAAAGTTCTCCTTTTTGTGCAGGTTTACGATCCGGTCAGAATAAGAAAATCATCAATGAGTTTGGGACACCGCACTGAAGCCGCGTTACGTTTCGAAAAAGGTGTGGATTTTGAGAGCGTTGTTCCATCCTTACAAACTGCGGTCGGAATGTTGACCGAACTGACCGGAGGCGAAGTTTCCTCAGAGCTTATAGATATAACGGGAACCGTCTACACTAAAAAACATATTAAAATTGACTACGAAAAAATTAACAAAATTGCGGGAACAGAAATAACGAAGGACTTTGTGAATTCAACTCTGTCATCTTTGGGTTTTGTGATTAAGGGGAGTGATGTTTACATTCCTTCCTGGAGATACGACGACATAGACCTTGCGGAAGATCTGGCCGAAGAAGTTATAAGAATTTACGGGTATCAAAATCTTCCCAATAAACTTCCTGGCGGTACTCTAACCCATTACGGAAGGAATAATAATTTTTCACTTGAAGAAAAAGCAAAAGATTTTTTGAAACACATGGGATTTTTCGAGTGCTACAACTATTCTGCCGTTTCAGGTGCGTTGGCGGGACACGGAGCATTAAGAGTGAAAAACCCGCTTAACGCAGATTTAGAATTCTTGAGGACTTCTCTAACGCCCAAACTTTTGGATATTTTAAATAGAAATAGGGGGTATTCCGAAACCGTAAAACTTTTTGAGCTTGCTCCCGTTTATTTATCGAAAAATGGAGATTTACCGGATCAGCCATACATGCTGGGTATGGCTGTACGGGGCGTCGATTTCCTTGTGTTTAAGGGAATAATTGAGGCTTTATTTCAGGAGCTTGGGGTGTTCGGAGATTTTTCTTTTAACATTACAGAATACCCCGGTGGCGTTTTAAGCTGCGAAATGTCTTTTGAGGAAATCGCCATTGCTGCCGGTAATGATAAAGTGTACACGCCTTTAACCGGATTTAATTCAATTAAAGAGGATATAACAATTACGGTCGGGGGTAACACTACTTTTTCCGATATTGTGAGTGAGGTGTCTAACACGGACGATCGTGTTAACAAAGTAAGCTTTAAAGATATTTATGGAGATGCATTGACACTTTCGATAGAATTTTTGGATCGTTCGAAACAAATAACATCCGAAGAAACAAAAAATATCAGAGAGTTGATAATAAAAAATCTGGATTCTAAATACGGAATTAAGTTAAAAGTTTAAACCACGTACCCCTGAGCCTGAAGTTTGAATGCGTTAGCATAATTTCCGTTTTGAGCCATTAAAGTTTCATGTGAACCTGATTCAATTATCTGTCCGTTTTCCATTACAACAATACGGTCGGCGTTTCGTACCGTAGAAAATCTGTGGGACACGATAATAACCGTCTTGTTCTTAAAGAACTCATAAATTTTGTTAAAAATATTGTACTCGGATACAGGGTCGATTGAGGCGGTAGGTTCATCAAAAATGACAATCGGAGAGTTTCTATAGAAGAATCGCGCGAGCGCAAGCTTTTGCCATTGGCCGGTGCTCGGTCTCACCCCGCCTTTAAACTTTTCGCTTAAAAGCTGGTCGTATTTGTTCGAGTAATTGTCTATAAAACTGTCGGCGTCAGCGGCTTTAGCGGCAATTTTAATCTTTTCAATATCTATCTCCCCGTTGGGGTCTCCTAAATATATATTTTCTTTAACCGTTAGATGTTGATATGTATTAAAGTCCTGGAATAAAACGCCCATGTTTTTATACAAGGTGTTGATTTCCATGTCATTAATGTTTACGTCATTTACTATAATATTTCCGGAATTCACTTTATAAAAACGTGAAAGAAGTTTAATTAAAGTAGTTTTTCCTGCTCCGTTTTGACCCACGATCGCGATTTTCTCACCGGGTGAGATATCAAGGCTAAAATTTTTGATTACGGGTTTTTCGGAGTTCGGGTAGGTAAAAGAAATGTCTTTAAAAATTATTCTAGGCCCTTGTGAAAGTTTGGGTAGTTTTACATTTCCATCGCCGAAAGCCGGTTGGGTTTGGAACAAAAGATAGGTGTCCTTTAATTGCAACGACCACTCAAACAAGTCGTTGAGGCCAAGAATGACATTCGAAAGAGCTTCCTGAAAAATACCTAGAGTTCTCATCCAAAATACTGTATCGCCCACGGAAACCATTTTTGTAATAAGTTTTTGAAATATCTGAACATAACCGAAAAGAATGACTATATCGCTTAGAAATCCGAACGAGTGACCCCCAAGTCTCCACTTCCTAAAAATGTTGAGTCTGTTCTTAATAAAAAAATTTTGAATTTCGGAATATTTTTTATCTAAGTAACTGTAAGCATTGTTAATGTTTATTTCGTGAAGTTTAACGGAGTTGGTTAGGTCATTGTAAACATTACCTCCGACCCTCCCTTTCTCTGTGTTATCGTAGTCGAATTTATATAATTTTTTGCGCATAGACCGGTCAAAAAGCAGATAAGGTACTGACGCGATCAGCACTAAGGGAGCGAAAGCAGGTATAAACTTTATTGTCAGTATAACCGAAGTAAAAAGTTTTACGATATTCGCTATAAGGGTAACTGTTTCTTCCATATAAGGCATAAGATTATTAAGATATTCATTTGCTCTGTTTATTTTGTTGTTAACCTCGGGGATCTCGAGGGTTTGTATCCCTATGGAATTGAGCTTGGAATATTGCCTTTTTCTTATATCGTAGCGGCTTACCACCCGGATGTGTTGGGAAGAATAAGATCTTAAAAAAGAAACAATTGTTTCGAAAAAGTTGTATCCGAGCAAGATAGCTAAGTATGGGTACAAATATGTTAATGAGGCCCCCGGCATTTGTGCGACCTTGATAAGTTCGTCGATTGCCTTGGCGAAAATAAAAGAATAAATGAGATCCTCCCACCTGCTTATTATTGTTGCAGTTATATAGAGGATAAAATGTAACGGGTTTACATGGTAAATGAGTCCTAAGACCCATTTGGTGATTTTTACAAATTCGTTCAAATCTACCTTGTCAGTTTCGTATCTTGAAACTTTTTCGGCAGTATTCATAGAGAACTAGCTTTGTGGGTTAACCCTTCTTAACTGAGTTGACTATCTGTTCGAAATCTTTGGGTTCGTTTATTGCCATTTCCGACAACATTTTCCTGTTGAGAACTATACCCGATCTTTTAAGGCCCGCGATAAATCTTGAATATTTTACATCGTACTTTATCAGAGCAGCGCTCAGTCTGGTGATCCAAAGTCTTCTCATGTCTCTTTTTCTCTGTTTTCTTCCTTCAAATGCGTGTTCACCGGCTCTGATAACACCTTCCTGAGCTCTCCTGAAGAGTCTGTTTCTGGTGCCTCTGTAGCCTTTTGCCAGTTTTAATACTTTTTTATGTTTTGCGTGGGCTCTTGGCCCGCCTTTAACTCTAGCCATTATTTAATTCCTTTACCTTTCTTAACTAACAAGCTTCTTATAATTTTAATATGTCCTCTATTGAGTTGTTCACTCATCTGAGTCTTTCTGTGTTTTCTGCTCGAACTCCATTTTCTTTTCAAATGGCCGATGCTCACACTTTTTTTCATGAGCTTACCGTTTTTGGTAACTCTGATTCTTTTTAGTAATGTTTTTTTCGATTTCATTTTCGGCATATATATTTTTTCCGGGAAGCAGATTATTTCGGAATGAATATCTCCCAAACCATCTGACCCATTCTCTTGGGTGGAGATTCTATCTTTCCGTCTTCAGCTAACCCCTCTTCTATCTTTTTTAATTTTTCAAACGCGACTTCAGGGAACATCCCTTCCCTACCCCGCATTTTTATTGTTATTTTAACCCTGTTCCCGTCACCTAAAAATTCTTTGGCTCTTTCTATGTATCTGTTTAGGTCGCCTTCGTCCGTGTGCGGGCCAAATCTTAGTTCTTTTAGTTCGCTTTTTTTGCTCTTTACCTTTGCGGCGCTTAGTTTCTTTCTTTCTTCGTAAAGAAACTTAGAGTAATCCACAATCTTGGCCACAGGGATCTGTGCATTCGGAGCCACCAAAAGCAGATCAAGTTCCCTTTCTTTCGCAATATTTAAAGCTTTGAATGTGTCCAAAACCCCTAAATTCTTGCCTTCCTCATCAATTACCACTAACTGTCGAACTCTTATCCGGTCGTTTAGTATGTGTTGGTTCTGTATAGCCTATTTCCTCCCATAACTGCAATAAATTACCATAAAGATAGGTCTCTGGTCAAATATATCTGTTTTATCCTGCTTATTATTTCAGCCGTTTTTACCGGACCCAGGTTTTCTCCCGTCCTTAAGCGGACGCTGGCCGTTTCGGATTCTATTTCTTTATCGCCTACTATCAACATATAAGGCACCTTCATCATTTGGGCGTCTCTGATTCTGGCGTTCATGGGTTGGCTTCTGGTGTCGGTTTGAACTCTTAGCCCTTCTTCTTTGATTATTTGTTCCAGCGATGTCGCGTATTCGTTGTGTTTTTCGCCGATCGGGACAATTACTACCTGAACGGGCGAAAGCCAAACCGGCATATTTCCTGCAAATTGTTCAAGAAGGAAGCCGATAAAGCGCTCATCGGAGCCTAAAGGCGCCCTATGCTGAACGACAACCGGTTTTTCTTTACCATCTTTGTCTGTAAAGGTAAGGCCAAAACGCCCCGGCATGTATAAATCTATCTGGTTTGTAGAAATCGCGTATTCGTTGCCTATCGCAGACTTGATTTTAAGGTCCATTTTGGGTCCGTAGTGGGCTGCGCCGCCTATTTCCTCCTCATACTTCATTCCTGCTTTTTCAAGCGCCGTTCTGGACATTTTTTCGGCCTTTTCCCACATTTCTTTGTTTCCGTGGTATTTGTCTTTTTTCTCGGGATCCGGAAGCCCCAGCACTATGCGGTAATCTTTTAACCCTAGCTTATCGTAGTAATATCTGTGAAGGTCCATAATCTCCACGAAAACATCAACCGCCTGTTCTTCTGAACAATACACGTGGGCGTCATTTTGCGTAAAAATCCTCGGTCTTAAAATACCGTTAAGGGAACCCCTGTTTTCGTATCTAGCGACCGTCCCGTATTCGGCTAATCTTAGGGGGAGGTCGCGGTAGCTTCGGGGTTTTGATTTATAAATCATATGATGGAAAGGACAGTTCATGGGTTTTATGAAATACTCTTCTTCACCCTCGCCCGGGATTTCTACTTTGTACATTTCCTCTTCGAAATAAGGGACGTGTCCTGAAATCTCGAATAAGGTCTTTTTGGTCATGAAAGGAGTGGACACTCTTTTGTATCCCCACTCTTCTTCTGTCTGTTTACCCCACTTTTCCAGTTCTTCCTTCATTATTGCTCCGTTGGGAAGCCAAAGCGGAAGACCTGGGCCCACTTCATCGCTAACCATGAATATTTCCAAATCTCTGCCTAATTTTCTGTGATCCCGTCTTTTTTGTTCTTCGAGGAGTTCAAGGTAAGCATCCAGCTTTTCTTTAGTGTCGAAGGCAGTTGCATAAATTCTCACCAGCATTTTGTTTTTCTCGTCACCTCTCCAATATGCTCCCGCGACACTGAGTAATTTAAACGCTTTAACTTCCTTTGTGTTGTCTACATGGGGGCCGGCACAAAGGTCGATGTCGTAGTATTTGTCGTTTTCTTCTCCGAACGTGTAGAAAAATAGTTCTCCTCCGTCTTTTGAGTGTTCGTCTATTAATTCCAGTTTAAAAGCGTTGTCTTTAAATATTTTTTTGGCTTCTGCGGAAGATAATGCGTGCTTTTTAACCGGAAGCCCGGCGTCTATAATTTCCTGCATCACGCTTTCGATTTTAGGAAAGTCTTCCTCGTTGATCTTGCCTTCGTAGTCGAAGTCACAGTAAAAACCGTTTTCTATAGGCGGACCCATGACTTTCTTTGCCCCCGGAAAAACCTTTTCTACCGCTGTATGCAGGACATGTTCAGCAGTATGACGGAGAGGCATTAACGGGTCATTTTTTAGTTTGTCTATTACCTTTTCTTTGGCCATATTAATTACCCTATTATATGACATCTTAGCAAAAAATATACTGTTAGATGGTTGAAAGTACCCACAAAAAAGGTTTGCCGTGGTATAAAGTTAGAAGATGATTTTAAACATTTTCAAACCTAAGAATTGGACCAGCTTTGACGTTGTTGCCAAGGTCAGGGGCGTGCTTAAAGTCAAAAAAGCCGGCCATGCGGGTACTTTAGATCCTTTAGCGGGGGGTGTGCTAGTAGTTTTAACCGGAGACGACACTAAAAAGCAGGCTAAGTTTATGGAAATGGAAAAAGAATATGTTGCGGAAATAGTCTTTGGCGCGAAATCCCCTACTTACGACCTGGAAATGCTACCCACTTTGGTGACTACGCCGGACAGTGCGGAAACTTTCGAAAAAATAAAAGAGATTTTACCTCTTTTTACAGGGGAAATTGAGCAGATAATCCCGCCCTACTCCGCTAAGAAGGTAGAAGGTAAACCAATGTATAAGCTCGCCAGACAGGGTTTGGAAATGGTTGAACAGCGGAAAACTGTCACGATATCCTCAATCGATGTTATGGAGCAAAAGAGCTGTGAATTGAATACAGATAAGGGTGTAGCCGTCCTGCCCTGCGTAACCTTAAGAATAAAATGTTCTTCGGGCACGTTTGTGCGATCTTTGGCTCACGAGTTAGGTGAAAAATTAAAAACGGGCGGAATTCTGGTATCGTTGGTAAGAAGTGCGGTCGGAGAATATAAGGTTGAGAACTCAGTTAAAATTGAAGATCTTGTTTCTCAACAGTCTCGGTAACAATCTTCAGAAGCCCGGTTTTTTTGGCTATCGCGATAATTAATCCTACAAATAAACTATAAATAGCATAACTTACTGTTGCGTAAAGCTGGAACAATCCGAAAACAAGTATTGCTATCAATGGCCTCACTAGCTCTTTATACGGAGCAATCAAGTCATTAACCTGAGTCTGGATCATCGACTTTATGTCCAGGTCGTTTGTAATCTGTTCTGTACCTGTACCCGCTTCTATGCCGTATTCATCGAGTAGCTTTTGCACTTCTTCCGCTGAATAACCTGAGTATATTGTTTGTTTTTCAATGGTTTGTTGGAGCTGAGAGTTTACCGTACTTTTTATAGGTTTCTCCGCCACTTCGGCGATTAGTTGTCCGAAGTCTACTTCCTTAACGTTACCGGCATTCAAAATTATAATTAGACCTGCGAGTATGCTGAATACTAATAAAATTCCCCTGACTGCAAATCTCAATACAAGTAAAGCATCAAACTTTATTAACAACTTTTTTATCTTGTAACTTCTATAAGACTCGGCAGCCATTAATATAAACGCCACACCTCCTGCTATTAAAGCGTAGGTTGTGCTGGAAGATAACAGCGGAATCATTATGCCGGCGGCAATTGCCAGAGGAGTGAGTATGTTGAAATACCAAACATCCCAGGCTCCGATTGTAAGGGAGAACGTTAAAATAATAAGAGTCATGAGACCCACAACCTGCAGACTAAAAGGAATATTAATGTTGAAAAAATCCCCCTTGCTCACAAAACTGTTTATAACTGTGGTAAGAAAAAAGGCTTCGGAAAAAAGAATTACCATCAACAAGGCGAGCTTTACGTAGTACCATGCGGTTTTCATACCCCCTAATGATACATATAAATGTTATCTATATCAAAGGGTACCCGGTCTTTTTAGTGATGAGCTGCCTCAGCTTCCGCCTTGGTTCTGAAAACGACTCCGTCAGGATGTTCAGCGGGGCTGTAGACCGTGTAGAGTTTCATAAGCTCGGTGTCGGACGTATTTATTATGTCGTGTTCTGTTCCCGCAGGAATTACAACCGCGAAATCATCTGAGATATTGGAAACTTCCCCGTCTAAAATTGCCTGACCGATACCCTGCTCAATTCTAATAAATTGATCTACATCTGGGTGCACTTCCATTCCGATATTTTCACCCGGCTGAAGTGCCATAACCACCAACTGACTAAATTTATTGGTTGCGAGAACTTTACGGAAATTTTCATTAGTCATTGTTTCGTCCAATATATTTGTTACAAGTTTTGCCATATTTTCCTCCGGAAATTTATACAATTACACTTTAAGGCTTACCCGCAGATTGTTCAAGTTCCGGAATGTGATTGAGCAAACACACAGTCCCAAGTAATATATGTGTATGCGCTTTTCCAAGTTTACTGCCCTTACGCCTGAAAAGACCACGTTCCTATTGGGGAGCGATATTACGCGCGGTTTAACGCAGAAACAGGTCGATTTTAATCTATCCAAGTACGGTGCTAACACTTTACGTGACAACACTGTTTCGTGGGTGCAGATTCTCTTAAAACAAGTTCAATCGTCCTTTATATACCTCCTCCTTTTTGCGGCCTTGATTTCGCTGGTGTTGGGAGAAAAAACCGATGCGTTTTTTATTATCATCTTTGTTTTTATAAATTGCGGTTTGGGATTTTTTCACGAGTACAGAAGCGAAAAAACAATTCAGCTTTTAAGAAAGTTTGTGGCAGCTGAAGCACACGTAATACGCGGAGGAGTTTTAAAGACTTTGGATACAAAAGAATTGGTGGTGGGTGACATTGTAGTTTTAGAAGCAGGTGATCTTGTTCCGGCCGACATCAGGTTAATTTCACTTACGGATTTTGCGGTAGATGAATCAGCTTTAAGCGGAGAATCGGTAACGGTAAGAAAACGGAATGCCGCTTTGAAAAAAAATGTCGGACATATTTTTCTTGCTGAAAACATTCTTTTTTCCGGAACTCATGTTGTATCAGGACAGGCGCGCGGAGTTGTGATTGCCGTCGGAAAAGAAACGCAGATGGGGCGTATTTCCAATCTCGCGACAAGTACTATCAGCGAGGGAGCTTTTGAAAAAGAGTTAAGAAAATTGAGCGGGTTCATTTTAAAATTGGTCTTCTCTACTCTACTTCTTGTATTCGTATTAAATATTTTTGTTAAACCAGGTGGAGCCGATTTAATAAAACTATCCCTATTTTCTATCGCGTTGGCGGTTTCTGTGATACCCGAAGCTTTGCCCGTGGTTGCAACATTTGCGCTATCAGCCGGGGCTTTAAATTTGGCAAAAAAGCAGGTAGTTGTAAAAAGGTTGGCAGCAATCGAAGACCTGGGTTCTATTGAAGTATTGTGTTCAGACAAAACAGGAACATTAACAGAAAACAAATTGGAAGTCCGCGAAGTGCTATCCGCCGATATGGGAAAAACACTTTTTTACGGAGGAATATGCAGCTCGGATATTGTAGACAAGAAAAACGCGAACAATTCTTTCGATTTGGCAATTCACTTGAAACTCACCGATAAAGCCCGGGAGCTGATGAAGAAAGTTCCTAAAATCCTTGAACTTCCTTTCGACCCCGACCGTAGAAGAAATAGCGTACTTGTTCAGTTAGGCGGAAGTTACGAATTAATTGTAAGAGGGGCGCCGGAGACTTTAATAAATTACGCTCCCATTAACGACGGAGACCGCGAAAAAATTCTAAACTGGATTGCTGCCCGTGGAAGATTAGGAGAGCGGGTTTTGGCAGTTGCTTCGAAAAAACTTAAAAAGCCGTCTGATTACAAAGCTAAGTTTGAAGAAACGGGACTCGAGATTGTTGGGCTAATATCTTTTAGCGATCCTCTGAAAAAGACCACTGTTGCAGCAGTTAGAAAAGCACAAAAGCTGGGGGTTGAAATCAAAATATTGACGGGGGACAGCCGCGAAATTGCCGGCGCTGTGGCTTTTGCCGCCGGCTTAATACGTTCTCCGGAGGAAGTTATAACAGGCCCTGAACTGGAAAATCTATCTGCCAACGACCTTGCGGAGGTGTGCACAAAATACAAGGTATTTGCGAGAGTTTCTCCTGAACAAAAACACAAAATAATACAAACGTTAAAGAACTTTTATTCTGTAGGATACTTGGGAGAAGGAATAAATGACGCTCCCGCTTTGAAGGCGGCAAACGTCGGAATTGTAGTTAAGGACGCCAGCGACATTGCCCGCGAGTCCGCCGATATAATTTTACTGAACAAAGGACTGGAAGTTTTAGTGGACGGTGTGCACGAGGGACGGAAGGTATTTGCAAACGTGTCAAAGTATATCCGGGCAACCCTCGCTTCTAACTTCGGAAATTTTTATGCTGTAGCTATTTCCACTTTATTTATTGATTATTTGCCGATGCTGCCCGTCCAGCTCCTGCTTCTTAATTTACTGAGCGATTTCCCGATGATCGCAATTTCAGGCGACACCGTGGATTCAAATGAGTTGACCAAACCGTCTAAATTTAATTTGAAACAATTTGCGGTTCTCGCCAGTTTATTGGGTTTGGTTAGTACTGTGTTCGACCTTACTGTATTCGGTATATTTTTTGGAAAAGGAGAGGGCACCCTCCAAACCTATTGGTTTATTGCTTCAGTCCTTACCGAGCTTGCGTTTATTTACTCAATTAGGACTAAGGGATGGTTCTTCAACGCGAAACCAGCGGCTAAAGGCTTGGTGATTTTATCCTTGGTCGCGGTAATTGTTACCGTAGCACTCCCCTTCTCTATTCTAGGACAGGTGTCGTTCAATTTTGTAAGACCAGATGTTTATAATCTGACAATCATAGGTGTGCTAACAGTCTCATATTTCGCAGTTTCAGAAATAATAAAGAAAGTATATTTTGCCAAATCAGAGATCAGAAATGTTAAACTCGGCTCTTAGAATCGGGCGGGATTTTGTTCCGCCGAAAACATTTACTTTGTTACCTATTTCAACTATGTCGAAGAAATCACCGGAAACGTCTCTCACGTCTAAATCGCTTTCGTATTTGTCGGTTTCCAGATAATCGGTGTCTGAAATTAAACTGTAGTTTGTATAAATTGCAGGGATGTCGAATAGTCCGATTCCCTGTTCATCGGGAATTTCAGCATGTCCGCTAAATAGCATCAACTTGTCGTTTGCTAAAAATTCAATGTCCAGCAGACTGCTGGTTCCCCAAACAGCCAGAGTGTTGATTTTGTTTTTCTCTATGGAATATATTCTTATCCAAAGATCCACTCCACCAGACACGTCCTCGAAGACCATATATTTTCCCGAGTCTGATATTGCGAAACGTGGTGTTTTTGTGCACTTTTTCGTCGGAATATCGTCACCGGTTACCCTTCCGATAAAATACCTCTCGCCGCTCGTATCGGTTATAGAAACTTTACAGTTTTCAAAACTTGCGGAAGTAATTTTTCCCGAGGGCGTGTTTTCGGTGATTTCCGGTAAGCTTACGGTATGAGGGATAACTTTTACCAGGGTTCTTTTTACAAAGTTCCAATTATTTGCTGACCAATAAATCGCCCCTAATAGTGATAAGAAAAAAACAAGCCCGAAGATTTTTTTCACCTTAAGGAAATTGTATCAGTAAAGAAGAGTTAGGTTAAGATAGCGCCGCGTAGCTTATAACTCATGACGGACAATGCCGTCGATCAGATTGGAGTTAGAAGGAATAATAGTTTTTATACCATAAGTTTTAAATATAGCTTGAGCAAGAGCTGAACAAGGTCTGGCTCCGAGCATCCATTTTGGATTTTCAGGTACCAGGCTTTCAAGTTTGGCCAACGGAGTATTGTTAAAAATTCTAATATTATCTTTCGTAAAATCCTTCAGCTTAATTATTGAGGGATGTTTATCGTCTGAAAACAAGCTGTTCTTATTTAGTTTGTATTTGGCCTTTTTCATATAAGTAAGCTCGCCCCCGGTGTAGAACGCGGTGTCCGTCTTGCTATTTATTTTAGGTAGCTTACCTATTATGTATTTTAATACTTTACTGATATCTACGCCTGATATGTCATTATTAATTTCCGGATACTGTTCAATTATTGTTCCCACGCCTAAACTTATATTTTTCCTTTCAACCGGCAAATTATTATTAATAATAAGCAGCTGAGTTGATCCCCCGCCTATATTTACAAGTAAAATATTTTTCTTTGTTCTAAATCTGTCTACGAGAGCTATCTGTAGGTAAATGTTCTCGGTTGTTTGATCTATTATATTCAGCAGTACCTGAGTTTCTGAATAGAACCTCTCTATTAGTTGTGACTTAAATTTATCCTCAATATCCCGGAATACTGAAGTTGCGTATGTTTTAACTACGATACCCGGATGTTCTTTTTTTAGCGACTTGATAAATTTTACTAGAGTATCGGCGTCATTCACATCAATATTTCCGTTGGCAAAATTCTTTTTGAAGTGAACGCTGAGTTGTTTGAGCGGTAGGAGTTTTTTCTTACGGTACAGATATGGCTTAATGGTAGAGGATCCGATATCAAGTAATAAATAATCCATATATTAAAATTTAACGTTGTCCTCCTCTCAAACAGGCCGCTTTTCTGGTGGGCGGTAATGGACTCGAACCAATGACCTCCACAATGTCAATGTGGCGCTCTAACCAGCTGAGCTAACCGCCCCAAATTTCTCCCACCTTGATATACTGTCACGCTCTAAATTCGCCTGCGGCGAAACTTTGCTCCGCAAAGGACAGCTGAGCAAACCACCCCGCCTGCTAAGAAGGAAGAATTCACTTCTTCTTAGGCTGCATTATCTTATCAATCAGTCCGTATTTCAAGGTTTCGTCTGCGCTCATCCAGTAATCTCTTTCCATATCTTTTAACACCTCGTCTAATGGTTTACCCACGTTATCGGATGTAATCTGAGCGAGTTTGTGTTTCAACTCGACCATATGTTTGGCTTCTATCTCGATATCTGTAGCTTGACCTGCCATACCGCCTGAAATAATCGGCTGATGGATCATGGCGTATGAATTAGGCAACGCGTACCTTTTTCCTTTAGTACCACTGGCCAATAACAAAGACGCGGCGCTTGCGGAAAGTCCGACATTAATAGTAACTATGTCGTTTTTAACATGTTTGATTGTGTCGTACATAGCGATACCGGCGTAGACCTCTCCCCCGGGGCTATTAACGTAGATTTTTATGTCTCTCTCGGGGTCCTGATTCTCTAAAAAGAGTAACTGGGCGATAAAAGTATTGGCAACGCCCATATCTATGGCACCGGTTACGAAGACAATAAAGTCTTTTAACAAACGGGAATAGATGTCGTAAGAACGTTCCATTCCGTTCGGTTCTTTTTCTACAACTATGGGCACCAAAGTATTATTATTTATGCTCATGGTGTTTATCTCCTTCTGCTTCTTCAGCCAACTTACTAATAAGCTTATTTTTCTGCAAAATGCTCTTAATGTAAAGTCGCTGCATAGGATCCTCGGCTTTTAACAGGCTGGGATCTCCCGCTGCTTTTATCATTTCTTCCACTTCAGAATCTGAGACTTCGATGTTTTCCGTTTTTATTAATTCTGAAAGGACGAACTCAGCTTTAATGTTATTCTCGGCTATTTTTATGTACTCGCTTCTCAACTGTTCCCCTGTTTTGTTTTGAGATTTTAAATACTGCTCAAGTGACAAGCCTATTGACTGGGCCTGATCCATAAATCTAGAAAGCAACCTGTCAGTTTCATCTTCCAATAGAATGTCGGAGATCTCGGCGTCAGCTACAGTCATTAATGTTTCCAGAACGTCGTTTGTGGTCATGTGAACATGAGGTTCGTGAGCTTCTTTTCCTTCGCTTTTTGCTTTTTCGGACTCCTTAACTGCGGCGTCCCATTTCTGGTCAAATTTTTCTTTAAGTTTTTCCTTGTACTCCCCAATTTTCATTTCAGGTCGGACGGCCACGGTAGCTGTAAATTCGAGGTCTTTTTCCAGGTCGAACTCTTTTATTTCAACTTTCGGGTTGGATACAGGATTGATCAGGTTTTCTTTTAAAGCCTGGGGATAGTAGGTTTCCAGAACGTCGTTTATGGCATCTCCGAATAGTTTTGACTGTCCTATCTTGTCTTTTACCATGTCTTTAGGTGCTGTTCCCGGTCTAAAACCCTCGATGGTTGTTGTTTTTACGGCGTTATCCAGGGTCTTTTCGTAGGCCTTTTTAACGGCGTCATTGTCAACAGTTACGATAATTTTTATAGTGGCTTTTGGTAATTTTTCGATTTTGGTTTTCATAACCTGACTATATTAGCACAAGACGGGGCTTTTGGTATAGTTTTGGGGTTAATAAATGGTCTCTGCGAGCTCTTTCTGGGGCATCCTGATCTTTTTAGGTACGACGATTAAACATACGACCGAGGTTATTAGTAACAATGCGCCCGTGAATACGAAGGTTTGTTGAACTCCCGCTGTTGCGGCAATTGCTCCGGCTAAAAGCGGTCCGATTACGTAACCGACGCTGCTAGCGGTTTGTTCCAAACCTATCATGTCGTTATTAAACTTACCCAGTCTTGAAACATAATCCTCGTAAGCTGCGTAAAGTGCAGGGTTTGCTATAGAAAGAAGTACCGAGCCGGAGAATACCAGAAAGATAAGCAGGTAAACATTGGAAGCCAGTCCGAAAAGCAGCACAAAGATGGCGGCAAATAAAGCGCTTATAAAGGCCGTCTTCTTTTTACCCAACTTAGCAGTAATTTTCGGCAGGAGAAATCCCATAAATATGGGTGGGAACATGTAGGCAGTAATTATCAATCCTCCCGCAGGATGGGTACCGCGCATTTGCTCGGAAAAAATTATGCCTACCGTCCAAAAGGCCGCATCCACCAGCGTAATCACTAAGTTAAAAGTCCATAATGGCCATATTTTCCCCATCAAGGTTCTCCAGACCTGAAACGTCTGTCTAAAAGATAAATTAGAGTTCCCGGAGTTTTCTTCAAAGGTTTGGGGTTTGGTTGACTCTGATTTTATTGCCAGCAGAGAGAATATTAAGTAAGTTAGGCCGAAAAGTATTAACGCCGCAGCGAATGTGAATTTTAGTGAATAGCTAATTATTAAAGTAGCGATTAGTGAGCCAAAAAAGTACGCCGATGAATTTAGAACGCTTACCAATCCCCAGGATTTTGAGTATTCATCTCTCGGAACGTGGCGGTCAATAAAGTGAAATTCTGCGTATATTTTGGTTTCGAAGTATATTCCCCAAAAAGCCATAGCCATTACGATAAACGCCATGTAAGAAGGGAGAAACAGTAGTGTGACGGGAAACAATATGGCGAAAATGAAGGTAGCGTGCATAAAATATTTATAATTTTTTGTGCGGAATTTCTTGCTGACCAGAAAGTCTAGCAGAAGTCCTGCCGATGAAGATGTTGCCATTACTAATCCCATGAGAAACGTGTTGTGCAGCACGTTGTCCAGGTAAATTGGAACGGTGTAGGCCATTAGCGCGTCGCCCAGCGTTATAAACATTATTAAGATAGCGAAGGAATTGAAAGGGCTGATGACGCCTTTGGGTAAACCGGTGACTGAAATCACATGGGGCAGTTTTGTGAGAGTCCTCATACGTTTTATTGTAAGGAATATTGGAGAGGAAATAAACAGAAAGGGAGTAGCTCGTACAGCTACCTATACACGCCCTGTCTGTGCGCAATGGTTACGATAAAAACTTTCCTTTCCTTTTTGTTTATATAATAGAGTATTCTATAGGGCCAGGCTCTCAAAGATCTTATTTCCGAAAGTTTTCCCGCCAACTTTTTTCCTTCCGTAGGATATTTTTCAAGTAGAAGAAGTTTGTTCCTTATTTTTATTTGATCTGATTTTTGAAAATGTTCGTATTGTCTTAATGCGTTTGGGGTAACGATAACCTGCATAAAAACTTACTCTAAATCAGAGAGAAGGACGCCTTTTCTTTTTTTAGCTTGATTCAACCCTTTTATTATACTGTCTTTAGCTCCTGGTATAGAAAGCACTTCGGCAGTTTCTTCAAGAGCTTCTAACTCCTCTGAATTTACCAAAGTAGCTTTGGGCTGCCCATTGACTGTAATCACCACTCTGTCTGACGTGGTGCTTACTTTACGGATTATTTCAGGAAATGTTGCTCTGGCATTTGATAATGAAATCAATTTATCCATATCAGTAATGTACATAGTTATGTACAAAGTGTCAATATACGGAAATTCTATTGGTGAGCCATCTGTCAGGATGTGCGAATTGTTTTAGTCGTTGCTTAGGGCTACCTGCTGTGTTTTCAAAGATTACAGGTATAGGAGGATAGGCGCTTCCTAATCTCAATATTTTTTGAAGGGTATTCTAATCCTCTAAACATTCTCAGTATATATTCATTACTGCAAAAAACAATATCAGGGCTGAAAAAGTATCTAGCTATATTGTAATTAGTGTTTTTATTTTGTAAGAACGTTGCCTTAAGAGAACCATCTTGTTCGTGTAAAACCTCGGTGAAATGTTTTAATCCACAAAATTGTGGGTCTATAAACTCACTAAATTTATTTGAATCAATGTATCCAGATAAATAGTCATCGATTGTGGCTATAACATTCTCGGAATTTGCTTTTTCGCCATACTCTATCCCCCTAGTATCCTGTCCGTATTCTTTTATGTGTTCGTCACCCCGGCTAAAATAACTTGTCATCTGTCCTACGGAGCTGTAGACACTACCTTTTTTTGTAATTTGTGGGTATCTGCTAGTTAAAGGGGTATCTTCAAAATATCGAATATTCTGGTTTAAGAAAATGAATGAGGAGTTAACACTAGCAATTTTTCTAAACTTATCTATAATTTCTTTTCTCGATATTCTGCTGTTTTCGTGCCAAATCTTAATAATACTGATATTTCTTGAGGCTATAGTAACATTTTCAATTAAAAACCGCTCTTCAGAAACACTAGGTAACTTACCTTCAAAAGCTATACCAAGTACGCCCCCAGACCTTGAATACAAATACCCCCCCATCTCCTCTTTAGTGTATAAGCTTTCCAAAGCTAGCATGTATTTATTAACAATATTCGAAATATCAAATCGCTCATTTCTAATTAGTGATAAGGATATAGTCATAAAAATGCCCTCCCATAAGAAAGTATATCTTATAAGAGGGCTTAAAGAAACGGATACGCCTAATCACAATCATCGTCGACAATCGGGGTGCATTGAATGCAATCTCCACAGTCGCGACAATCTTTACAATCACTGCAGTCGTCATCAATCACAGGTGTACATTGGATGCAGTCGCCACAGTCGTCACAATCCTTACAATCTTTGCAATCCCGACAGTCTCTGCAGTCGTCAACACACTCTCGGCATTCTGCGCCTGTATCAGTAGAGCCGGCGACATGTATCCCTATTTTACTTAAAGCAGTCATGTTGCCCTCTCTTTTTTTCTACGGATCTTTCGGCCTTCATATAGAAGGATTGACGGTAGGATGCGCTTCATTAAATTACACATTACTGATGGTTTCCCAAAAGTACCTGCGTTCATCGCTAAAACTACGCATCCTCCACAACAGATATTCTTCCAAATACAGGTTAAGCACTCACCTCCTTCCAGGATCATATCTTGCCTATTGGAGAAACTCAATATGCTGCTCTTATCTGTGACCAGACCCATTGGTTTATCTACAGTCATCTGACAAAAGCAAATACCTGCATCAGGATCCACCGCAAAGTAGTTTGAGCCACCCCCACAGATACGGGTTCTGCCACCGGTGAATTGAATTCCGTTGAAGCTCAATCGCGGTAGTTCGCCGTCGTGCAGAAGACATACTTTTTGTAGAAACGCTACCATTTCATTGGCAACATGTTCCACATTCATCTTCAAACCCACTTCCTGCTCGTAGTCTCTGGATAGGCTTAGGCTTAGCGTTAGACCCTTCCCTTTCACATAAGTCATTAGTTCCCACAAACCCTCAACATTCGTATCTGATACAGTTGTGAGTATTGTAGGTTTGACACCGGAGCTAAGCAGGAATTCAATACCATCCAGCACTTGCTGAACACTTGTCCGCCCGTCTGCATATTTCCTTGCATTGTTGAAATCTCCAAGTCCGTCCAGGGATACCATGACCGAAAAAGCTTCGTCTTTGAGAAACTTAGCTTTTTCTTCAGTCACTAAGGTACCGTTGGTGATTATCGCCAAATGGATTTTTACACCAAGTGGTAGTAACACAGCTCTCGCCTGATTCATCAGATAGGAAATAATCTTTACATCAACGAGCGGTTCGCCTCCTGCAAACTTTAGCTCAATTTCCTTTATCTGAAAAGTTTCTGTATCCGTCTTTAATGCATTAACGATTACATCGCAGGCTTCTTTGGATAAGCGCCGTTTACCCTTGTGAACGTAGCAGTAATCGCAGCGCAGATTACAGGTGTCCGTAACATGGATCCAAAGTGCAATTGACTTCGGCTTTTTGGGTGCGGAGAAAGTTTTCGTTTTTCCCCTGTCTGCAAAAAGTCCCTGATCTGTGAAGTACGCCATCACTGCCTGTACGGTTTCTTCCCATTCCAGAGATTGTGAGGTATTGATTATTTCCTCAACAGCTCTACCGCTTTCAAGAAACTTATACACCTGTAGTGCAACACCGGATAGAACAAAAGCTTTGCCGGAGCCGTAAGGACTGTAGATCACCGCCTCGCCATTTGAGAGGCTTAACTTAGTGTGACCTGCCTTGTCCAATAACAGCCCCTGATAAGTCAAGTCTGCCATAGTTACCTCTCCTTTTTCACTAGATGTTGTGGATTGTTAGCGTAGTTATAGCATGTAGAAGCCTCTGTATCAAATATGTTTGGTCGTATTATTATTAAAGAAAAATTTTGGATAAAATATAATATTATTGATAGTTACAAAAATACCATTTTTATATTGTAACCACGCTACTGCGATTACCCCTGAGTATTTGGTGGGCGAGAGAGGACTCGAACCTCCAATCCTTTCGGAACACGGTTCTAAGCCGTGCGCGTATGCCATTCCGCCACTCGCCCACGAAATCTGCTCTTTTATTTGTTAAAGGTCTTCAGTTTTACACGGCTTACGTTAGGGTAAACTAAAGCCGTGCGCGTATGCCATTCCGCCACTCGCCCACTAACTTTCATATTATATCAGCACGGATAGTAGAAGAATAATAAAAAGCCGGGGAAAATGCTATCTTGTCAGAGACTTGTACATAAACCAAATAAATATTAACGACATAAAAACCAATAGCCCGATGTAAATTTCCAACGCATCTAGAGCCATTTCGTCGTTCGGGTAGGACACCGCATCTTTAGTCCTGAGCCTCTTGATGAGCCTTTTTGCCTGTTCGGTATTTTTTCGGAGGTATTTTCTCGCAAGGAATGCCGGTAGTGTCATCCCCAGAGACATAACTAAAACAATAGGCATCAAAATCTCCAATGTGGCAGCCCTGCTGTTATCTATGAGTTTGTTTTCCGGCATAACCGCAACTAATACAACTGCGAGGATAGGCATCGATAGGAACAAACTCCTATTAAGTCCTGACATGTGGTTTTTACTAAATAACCAGTAGAAAAAACTATTCATTAATAAAGTATAGTACGTTTTCTCAAGATGAGTATAAAGAAAGGGCGGTAGTTAAACCGCCCTTCCTATTCAATATTCAATTAAATTTGTCCTTCCAGCGTTTCCATCCTGCTATAGAAGTAGTTAACTCCGTTCAGCCAGTTGACATGGTTAGGAGGGGTGTAGATCGGCGCTATTTCACGGGGAGTATCAAATCCCTTAGAAACATAGTTTTCAGCCAATCCTTTACCCACCGTTTCGATTGCCTCGTCAAACGAAGCAAAAGCAATATGGGTAGTTCCGTAAATGCCCCACCCGAAAGGGTTATATGATTCGGGAATTATCCGCTTACCGCAGGTCGACTCCATACATGAAATGGCCGGCAGCAAACGATAATCTAACCCGTACTTATCAGCAACTTCGATAAATTTCTTTGCATTAGGTTTCAGAGGTGATTTTAAGTCTTCGAAGAAGGCCGTTAGAACCTCTTCCCTGTTAACCTTTTTATACTCGACAGTTACTTTAACCAAGGACGTGTCGGCCTGACCGGAAGGTGCTAAAATCCTACCGTTTGCCTCAGCCCTGGTGGAGATCATTCCCCCTAGTACCGCAATAGCGTAGACTAGCGCGGAAAAGACTATGACCGTCGGTTTAAACCGAGGCTTTGTCCACATACAAACGATAATTCTACCACATTCAGCTTACCCGTCAAATACTATAGGATTGTTCTGAGAAGGGGATTAAAGCGTACGATATTGATCAAAAACCTCCGAAAAGTGAATAACGTCGCGGCACCAGGAACCATCCGAAGGCGGTGTATATACTTTCATTATCTCGCAGGGGTCTTCGATGCCCAGAGAATAGAATTTATCCGAAAAGTACTTGGATACTGTCTCAATTCCGCGTGCAAAATTATCGAAGGAACGGACATTATCTCCGTAAACTCCCCAACCCCAGGCGTTGTAGCTTTCCTGACCGCCAACCGTCGGTGTGTTTTTACCGCAGCTGGATTCTTTGAATGCTACAGAGGCCGCTAACCACCAGGGGATACCGTATTTGTCGGCTTCCTCCACAAACTTACCTCCGAGTCCCTCCATTGGGCATTTATAAATGTTAAAGACGCCGTCGATCTTTTCCGCCCTCGAGTCTTTCGCGTTAACTTTCGAGACTGCATACTCGTAAGTAAGGGGTTTCGAGGAATAAATATTGTAGCCACCTTCTTCTGTAAAAGAAACCTTTCGGGGGATGATTGATGCGCGGGCTGTAATACCGGTGATCATTATTAAAGATACCGCAAATCCCATGGCTGCATATTTTTGTACGGGCAAGGCCAAAGTGAGACGGTTTACTCTCGTGCCAATTTTTTTGAATATGTTTTCATTTGGCGCTATTGAGCGTTCAAGATAAATAGTGTTTTCTTCCATCAAAGAGCTTATAGAATCAAGACTTTTTTCTTTGGAAAAAGAAGCATCTACAGTTGGAATGTTTAGCGGGCGAAGAGTTCTTCCTTCTTTTGTAAAAAATTTGGGGTAACTGCTCATATTTCTATTCTCAAAAAGGATAACACAAAAACTTCAATGTGCGCAAACGATATTTCTAATTAAATTAGGAAATTACCGACTTAAAATATTCTATTGTTTGTTTTAAACCGTCAGCTAATATTACTGTCGGTTCCCATTTTAGTTTTTCTTTTGCCAGTGTGATGTCAGGTTTTCTTTTCATCGGGTCATCGACGGGTAACGGTTTATGAATAATTTCCGATTTCGAACCTGTTAGTTCAACAACTTTTTCGGCAAGTTCAATCATTGTAAATTCTCCTGGATTGCCAATGTTAACCGGTCCTGTAAAGTCTTCGGTGTTCATCATTCTGTACATGCCTTCTATGAGATCTGAAACAAAGCAAAACGATCTCGTTTGTTTTCCGTCTCCGTAAATCTGAATCGGTTCGTTTCTTAAAGCCTGCAAAATAAAATTCGACACTACCCTACCGTCGTTTTGTGCCATACGCGGTCCGTAGGTGTTAAATATTCTGATTACTCTTATTTCTAAATTATGCTGGCGTCGATAGTCGAAAAATAAAGTCTCAGCTACCCTTTTTCCTTCGTCGTAGCAGGCTCTCGGACCGATTGTATTTACGTTACCTCTGTAGGATTCTTTTTGAGGGTGTTCAAGAGGATCTCCGTATATTTCCGATGTCGAGGCTTGCAAAATTCTTGCCTTGTGTGTTTTAGCAAGTCCCAACATATTTATAACGCCGATCGTGTTGGCTTTAATAGTTCGTACCGGATTGAATTGGTAATGAATCGGTGACGCGGGACAGGCAAGGTTATATATTTGGTCAATGATTGTGTCTTCAATATATAACGGAGCTATAATGTCGTGGTTAATAAATCTGAAGTTCGGATTATCAAGGAGATGTTCGATATTTTTCTTATCTCCCGTAAAAAGATTATCTACGCAAATAACCTTTTCGCCTTTGTTAATTAGATAATCGCAAAGATGACTTCCTAAAAATCCTGCTCCGCCTGTTACTAAAACTGTTTTCATAAAGTTTATAATATCACGTCAGGCTAATGGTTGAGAGAGTTTTGTATTCTGTGCTTTCTTTCGTTTGCACGGATTCGAGTAGGGTTAGTGCCGTGGCTGTAAATTGCCACTGAACAGCAACTTCCGGAATGTGTAATTCAAGTGCTACATGTTTAGCTAAAGTCATGTGCATTAAATATTTCCTTTCATCTTTGGGCCGGTTAAAAGACGTGCGCAGGTCTTCGATAAGTAGTGTTAGGAATTCAGATTTTCTTCCAACCGCCCATAATATATTTTTTGGTTTAAAGAACGTTACGGATGTAAATGTAAGGGGCACCGAAGGCCGTGCTATTTTCAGGGTATTAAATATTTCAAGATCTTTTTCGTAATTTCCCGGTTTCCATGGTGGAAGAAGTGTGACGTGAAGGTTTTGCAACGGTACCCAGTGGACAGGTAAAAAGGCCAGCTGGTCCTGCATAGATTGGACGTTTTTTATGATGTAGTCGTCGGGTTTTATTCCTATAAATATACGGCGTGGCATTAAGTTAAGTATAAAACACTTTCTGTTTTAAGAGGAAACGGGATTTGCGCAAACATCTAATTCAATGTATAAAACTAACAACCGATAATCTAAAGGAGAGACGCAGGTAAAAGGAGGAACTGTGGATGCAGCTGAGTTCGAACATATTTTACTGGGTTTAAGAAGCGGAGATGAAGTTACGTTTGTTTTCCAGGGAAAGATACATTGGGCAACAAGATTTTTGGCACTTTTCAATACTTCGCCGAAACCGTTTAGCATTATGCCGGGACAGCGTATTGACTTGGAAATTATCAACTTTTTTATGCTGAATAGCGCTGTTCATGTCAGCAGTTTTGCCGTGAAGTGTTCTGTTTTGACGGCGCTGATGAAATCGGGAATTAGTGTTGGTTGGATGGCTAAGTATATTCTGCCGCTTTTGGAAAGTTTTGAAGTGGTTAAAGCAGGTTTAGCAGGTTCGGATGATGAATGATTTTTAAGTCCTTTTCATTAGCTTTTGCTATGAGGAGGACTTTTTCTTTGGTCTAGGCAGTGTAATGAATACTGAATTTCTTCCCATTCGTTTGGAGTTTTATGAAAAACCGGAATTTATACAGGTTTGATGTGAGTTTGTTGGTGGAAAATTCGGAAAAACAGTTGATAGTAGCGTTTGTTCGATAAGCTTTTAAGTTTACTTGAGAGACCTAATGTATTCTTCTAACCCATCACTTTTTTTGCCATAGATCCTAAACAGGTGATTGATGTTTTTCAACACCTCCAAGATTTGCTCAACTTCCTGTTTCGTCAATTTCGCGTTACCCCTGAGTTTGTTCTCAAGTGTAGGTAACTGCAGTTCATTCATATAGTTGGCAACGTCAGCGTTAGTAACCCGGTCTTTTAAGAAGTACTCTAGTATTCGTGTTTTGTACTCTAGTTGGGTGTTTATAACTTGATTATAGCTCAACGGGATTATAATTTAACCACTTTGCTATAATGGCAATATGAAAATAGCTTTAATTTCAGCTAGAATCGATCCCTTTATATCACCCGTGGATATGAATGGTGGCTGCGTTTTGGTTAGAAATTATATTAAGTCTTTGCACAGATTAGGTCACGATATTCATGTGTTTACCCGCTTAGACACCGAGAACGAAAGTAATACCGAAAGACAAAACACTAAAGCTAAATTGCAGAAAGAGGCAGGTGTAGGAAAAGTAGAAGTAAATAATAGGTTAACTATATACAGACTTCCATACAACCCAATGAACGAAAATAGCAAAACATGGAAATTTCAAGTGGAGGAGTCAGCGTCTTTCCTAAAAAATACACAAAAGTATATAGAAAAGGAGAATTTTGATATTTTCCATTACTTCCACCTTTTATCCCTAGCAGGTTGGAGTAACCTTTGTGGGCGTATCCCTTTCTTAGAAAAAAGTACATTTAGCCCATTGTTGATTAGCGCGGGACGAAAATTTGAATACCTTGAGGATGACCGAATAGCTTTTGAAAAGGAAGTAATAGAATCTATGCCAATTATTAGTTGCCAGTCGTCAGGTGAATTAGAAGCAATTGTTCGAGAATATGGAATAGATCGTGCTAGGTTAATACAAGTACCACTCGGTGTAGACACAACGATTTTTTATCCAAAGAGTGATTTTCAAGTCACAGAACAATCCGACAAACGCATATTAATCAGTCCTAATACTTTGAAACGTCAGAAAAAACAACTTGAAGTAGTAGATATTGTCGCGTATCTAAAAAGCAGGGGGCATAGACTAGTCACAATATTTATTGGCAGGATTCGTGAGCAAGAGTATTTCGAACAGATTGTTAACAAAATTAAACACCTTAACATGTCAATTAAAGTAATCGACGCAATTCCAACCCGTGCTTCGCTGTTATCCGTTGAGGAAAATTTTGTTTACATACCTGGAAAAAAAGAAAAAGAGCTAGCCGAGCTGATTAGAAGTTCCGATATTTCTGTATTTCCTTCAACTGACGAAGGCTTCGGGTTACTAAATTTAGATTGCATGGCGTGCGGAACACTGCCTATATGCACCAAACTTAGTGCCTACAAGGACTATTTGGTAAATGGTGAGAACGCTATTGCAATTGATGTAGAGAGTACTTGGCAAGATTTTGCCCTAGAACTCGACAGTTTATTGCCCGATACAGAACGACTAATAAAACTATCAAAGATTGCAGCAAATAGTGCACAAAACTTTTCGTGGGATAACTTAATTAAGAAGCAATTGTTTGTATATAATCAACTATACGACAATGCCAAAATAATCACTACCAACTACAAAGGTATTAATTGGATCAATCTAAATGACCAGTGATGATGTAATAATAAAGAAAACAGACAAAACAGATGCGGTGCTCTTGTTCTCAGACACCGCAGTTTATAAGATATTCACAACTAAAATAGTAGACAAGGGAGTTTTAGATGATCTTATTCGGCTAGATAAGCTGTCAAATCGGCATCCTGTTTGTACCGGCATTACGGCTATCGCAGATACACCATTTATTAAAGAAGATGTAGATAGTAATTCTCTAGTGATTGTTATGCGTAGACTACCGGACGATGGTTGTTTGCTTAAACTAATCAGTCAGGATGCTTTTGGAAGCGACGGTGTTAAACGGCTTGCAAGTTTTATCTATGAATTCCATACCAAAACGCTGGTAATTGATGCGAAGAAGTCTTATTTGTGGGACCGTTTACAGTCAGATTTGGATATGGTTAAACCACTGGTGGGGGCATCTCCGATTGTGTATAGATTCTATTTAGATACTCTTTCTTTACTTGAAGCCAATAAAAGTCAAGTACTGGAACGTCCGAAACTGCATAGGATAGTCGAGGGGCACGGTGACCTAAATCTGGGGCATCTGTACCTCGAAGATGAAACGTTTTGCTTTATTGACTTCTCACATAAAAGAAAATATAGAATTGATGACGTATCTAGAGACCTGGGGGGAGTAGCTTTAAGTATGATAGAAAACGATAGATATGACTTTGCATGCGAATTGATTAAAGAATATGCAGCCATCTCCGCAGACGAGGCGCTTCAATCTATCACGGCTTTACAAATGAGGAAAAAGCTATTACTCAACTATTACATATATTCTGGAGGTTACTCACCGGAACACTGTGCGCGTGAGTCGGTAGAAAAAATAATTAGTACAATTACGAATTGGAAGTTATGAGGATACTAGAAATATCGTCTTTACAAGAAACAACCCCGCCCTCAGGTTATGGTGGTACTGAGCGTTTTGTACACTATCTATCAGACGCCCTGGTGTCTTTTGGCAACGAGGTTTTTGTTGTATGTAAAGAAGGGTCTTTGGAGGGCAATTATAAGATAATTCCCGCTAGCGTTGATACATTAGTTTCTGTAGTTGATGAATTTTTAACGCAAAACAAAGTTGATGTTGTACACGTCCACATTCAGAACCAATCCCTTATTGATTTATTAAAACGAATACAAATAAAAACTGTAATAACACTCCACAACAACATCCGGAAAAGCAGCGGGTGGATTGATATTATGAGAGACGCTCCCGGAAGCTTTTATTTTGCGACTATAAGCGAAAGCCAGAACGACCGCGTTAACGAAGCACTAGCTTATAGGGCAATAGAAACCCCTGACAACGGAATAATTAATTTAGGCTTTGGAACAAAACTTGAAGATTTATCTACAAAAGAACCTGGCTCTAAGGAGCATTTTTTGTATTTGGGTGTAATTGCACGTTATAAAGGTGTGTTAGATATTGTTAAAGAGTTCAGTATATTGAATGAACATCTTCTTATAGTTGGGCCGTGCAACAACGACGCTGAACAGTCCTATTTAGATGAAATACTAAACTACTCATCAAGTTTTTCTAATATAACGTACCAAGGCTCCACGAAGAATGAAAGTGAAAGGAATCAGATTATTGCTAGATCAAAAGCGCTGCTAATGGCAACAGGTTACGACCCTGTCGAGGAGGACTGTCATGAGGCATTTGGTTTAGTTATGTTAGAAGCAAACGCACTAGGTGTGCCGGTTTTAGGTTTTTCAAAAGGCAACATTCGGGATTTCGTAATTGATGGTGTGAATGGGTACAAATTTAACACAATGACAGAGCTTTCCAGATTAATAGAAGCAGTGAATAAAAAAGACCTGAGTAGTCCGTGTATGACACACGCTAAAAAGTTTGGTATTGAGGGTGTGGCATGTAGATATGAAGAATTTCTATCTGGGGTAATAAGTAGACAACACAAGCTTGCTGTCGAAAGGTAATACACTCTTTCTATTATCGCTAGGATTTAATTGCCTTGGCTTGTCCACGTATGAAATCGAATTCGACTCATTACAAAAGGACAAATGACCACCTCTTTGGAATTGTGTTATAACAGTGCAGCCACATGCTAGAGCCTCCAAAGGTGCCAACCCAAAGGGTTCTGTCCACTCTTGTTTTTCCAGTCCCGCTAAAAATATAAAATATTTGTATTGACCTAATGTGGTTACCTTATTCTTTTCTTCTATTTCACCTAATAGTTTTGCCTTGGTGTATGACTCCACTTTCTTTAAAAATTCATTTTTATAGTTCTCCTCCGATTCCAAAAACATCATAGGACCGTAAAAGTCTATGGACAAGTTATTTTTAATTGCATAGTCCAGGCAAGCTAGCGGAGATTTGTGTTGGCCGATAGCGCCTATGTAAATGATATCTTTATTGCGAACGGTATCTGTTATCTTATAGAAGTCCATATCTATACAATTAGGTTTAATATCATAACTAATTCCAAGATTATCCATATATTGTTTTTGTTGTTCTTCTGAAATCACAAAACTTTCGCATTGCTTTAAGTTTTTAATATAACTTAATTTCTCAGAATAATTATTTTCCAAAATTACTAATACCCTTCTACCCGAATTTTCCAATTTTTCCAATAGCTCAGGCTCATAGGTATACGTGATTATGAACCTATATTTTCCGAAGTCTACGTTATCTAGCTGATTTAGGTTATAGGTGTGATATTTAGACCCATCTTTAGATATTACATCAACGTTATAACCGTTTTTTACGTAATAATCGTAAACTAATGCTACAATTCTCTCTCTACCACCATATCCCGTTGGTGGTACGTTAATATGCTTTGGCGCAATGAGAAGAACGTTTTTATTTAGATTCTTGATGTTTGTTACAAAGAAGGGAGGTTGTTCCATGTCTTGAAAATACCTAAGTATTGCCTCTTTAGTCTCCGCTGGCTCAATGTTTGCATTTTTAATGTCTTTGAAGTCCAACCACATTGGGTGGTATTGGTCATCTTCGTTCATGCGTTCTCTTTCCGGACCCCCTAAATTAATCTCACCCGATATGTAGTTGCATGCAAAAACGAAATTCAATCTGGATTCGGTGTCGACGTAATAAATTAGCCTATCGGTAACGACATCTATTCCGAATTCTTCTTTGACTTCACGCTGGCATGTTTGTTCTAAGGTTTCACCCTCCTCCCAGTGCCCCCCTGGGACGGAATAAAAAACTTCTCCTCGGAGCACCTGCTTCATAAGGAGAAGTTTGTTGTCTTTTATTACCACACCAGAAGATCTAAACCCCCGGGGTCTGTTTTTGAGAATTACCTTGTTTGTACTACTCATTATTAATTAGTCTCTGAGCAAACAATTTTCCATGTGCTAACAGCTCCTCCACGCTCTCAGGACTATGAATCAGGTTATCACGTACTACCCCACTTTTAAAGGGTATGTGTGTCTTGGTAGCGTGCCTAAAAATCCTTTTGAGATAAGCAACTTTAGTGAGTTTTGCCACCAGTGGTTCGCTTCTGCTGTTGACACCGAATATTGAATACAAGCCGGTGTTATTCTGTTGCACTCCCCTAAGATACTCCAGCTGCTCATTTTCAACAGTGCTCGGCGAGGTGAAATATCCATCAAACACAGGGTAAAGTATCTTCAGAAACTCCTCGTCATCCTCAGCTACGATAGCTTTCAAGCTTGGCCTGACGGGCGAATAACCAAAGGATTCCAAAAACTCCAAGAAAAGGGCTCCCAAGACGTTACAGTGAGAACTTTCGGCTTTATGTTGGGTAGCTTCCAGAACTATTAACTTTTTGCGTTCCGGAGCAAACTCGGTATAGAACTTTGAGTCCACAGAAAGCGTGCCGGTAGTTGATCCCACGACGAACTCGTTCAGAAACGAGATCAGATTTTGTACATTTCTCTCATTCGGCTCAAACATCTGGTTTCTGATGTCGTAAATACTCAAACCGCATCGCTCGGAGGCGTAGGGTTTAAGTACTACAAACGGTACTACGCCACTTTCCAACAAGGTGCGGTTCATGTGTACATCTCCTTTGAGGTTTTACTGACGCATTTTGTCAGTTTTGGTTAATGGGAGAATTTTACTATGGAATAGAGGTGAAATCAACCTATAGGCATTGGTCGGGGTGACAGGACTCGAACCTGCGGCCTCACGGTCCCAAACCGTGCACTCTAGCCAACTGAGCTACACCCCGAAAGAACGATCTTGTAAATGCGTCAGTAGCAGAATCTTACACTACCCTGGTTCTATCTCACAACTCCGGCACCAACTCAGCCATCACAGTCTCAAAAGGACGGGATTCGTAAACTAATCTCTTATTATTTATCAGATCTATCACGTGCACTTTTATGGAATATTCGCAGGTTTCCTCCGGAGAACATGTGGAAGCGGTTTCGTCTTTTTTATTTATACTTCTCGAAAACTCGGAGATAACAAAAACATCGTTGTCCAAAAAATAAGCTCGGTCGAAATAACAATTAGCCCGTGCTGAGCAGTCCAAAATTCTGGCGTCAATAATTTTGTCTTCTTTCAATCCGTAAAAATGAGCCTCGTTTGGGGCATATCCGTCTCTATATTCCGGACGGTAGTCAATTAGCTCTCTGCCGCTGGGGGAAAAAACGACTTTTTTGACGTTTTGCAAACTTTCAATTGTCTTATCATATTTTTCTCTCATTCCCTCTTCTTCTATAGAGTAAACTTTCATCCATTTTGTGTTGTAAAGTTCGTTTTCTTCTTTAAGTTGAAACTCATCAGCTTCAATAATCACGTCTTTATTTTTAAGGTTTGTTATCCATCTTTGGAACCCGATATTTTGCTCAACTTTGTCAGGAAGTTTGGAGTGGTCAACGCTTTTTTGTTCTTTGATGTTGAGCCAAACTCCTGCGGCTATAGCAATAAATATTACCGCCGTGATAATGTAGTTGATTTTCTTAGCCATGCCTGAATTATAGCTGTTTGTGTGTTGAGGCGACAGCTTTATGTCTCCCTCCCGCAAGATTTTAAGTTCTTCTTCCGTGCAATCTATCACTGTTGAAGGTGCCGATAAAACGTTTCCGGAATCGATGTATAAATTTACGTCATCGCCAAAATATATTCTTGCTTCTTCAACGTTTGCGGCCGGTTTTTCTCCCGATGGGTTAGCCGACGTGCTTATTACTGGCCCGGTTTTTCTTAGAATTTTTCTGAGGTCTTTGTCTTTTGGCATCCTAAACGCTAAAGTCTGCTCTCCTCCACTTAGATGATTATTTGACGTTGCTCTAAGTACGAGGGTTAATTTTCCGGGCCAATATTTTTTAATGAGGTTCTGAGCATTTTTATTTATGTATACGCCGAACTTTTTAAGATGCCCGGTGTCCCCAATTAATATTATGAAAGGTTTTTTATCGTCACGGCCTTTGATCTGTCTGATTTTTTCCACGGCCTTTTGGTTGTCTGCCTTTGCGTGCAGTCCGTACATGGTGTCGGATTTAAAAAAGGCTACTTTCCCGGTATTTAGTACATCTATTATTTCCTGAACTTCTTTTTTATTCATATCTAAGGGCAACTATCGGATCTTTTTTTCCGGCCTTAATTGCCGGATAGGTTCCGAACCCAATGCCTACCAAAAATGAAAAACCTAAAGATACTAAAGCCGCCCACAAAGGGATTTCCGCAGGTATCCATGTTTTTGCTACGAGAGTGGCCAGCCATGCGAGAGCCAATCCTACCAGTCCGCCGGTGACACTTATAAACACGGATTCGTATAAAAATTGAAGAGCGATGTCTTTGCCGGTCGCCCCCAACGCTTTAATTAGGCCGATTTCACGCGTTCTCTCGGTGACGGATACGAGCATGATGTTCATAATTCCTATACCACCCACGAGCAGTGAGATAGCGGCAATTGCCGCCAACCCGCTTTCGATTATTTTCAATATATCGTTAATTCTCTGTAAAAGGTCTTCCTGTGTTGAGACTGAGAATTCTTCGTCTTTTAATTCTCTTAATAACGAATGTCTGATCTCCTCTTTTATTGTGTTCGCATCTTCTCCGCCTTTTGTTTTTATAACGATGGAACCTATATTTTTCAAGTTAAATTCTGACTCTGCCGTGGTGTAAGGAATGTAAACGAAATTGTCGTAGTTAGGACTTTTTTCTTTTAATGTGCCGACGATCAAATATGAAACGCTATCAACTTTTATTTTTTCTCCTATGGGGTTGCGCGAACTGAATAATTCTTCTCTGACCTCGGAGCCTATGACCACCACCTTTGTTTTTGCGTCCACCTCAGCTTTTGTGAAAAAACGTCCATCAACGACTACTAGATTGAACAGGTCGGCCACGCTTTCGTTTGCTCCTCCGACTGCGCTGTAAAAAACTTTGGTCTTATAAACGGCATTTTTTGAAAGTTCGTACCACGGGGTTATGGCTTCAATTTTATCACCGTGGTCCGTCTGAATTCTTTCCACGTGGCGGTACTTGAGCTTGTTTCCGGTAAAATTTCTGGAGGGGTCACCGGTGAAATCTATTTTTCCGGGCATTATGAAAATAAGATTGGAGCCCAGGGCGTCGAATTCATTTTTAACGTAATTTTGAAATCCCCGTACTATTGAAACCAGCGAAGCTACGGCAAAAACTCCTATTATCACCCCGAGCATGGTCAGAAAGCTCCTTACCTTATTTTTTTGGAGAGACACGAACGCTGTTCTCGCTGTTTGTGTTATTGTCACGGTATATAGTTTAGCATTTTTGGAGACAGCTATTGTTTTGGGAGCTGTTTTTCTTTTACAAAGAGGTCAAAAAGATACTTAAACTGCTCGGCGCGTGATTTAAATAGTGAAAGGATATTTTTAGGTTTTGTACTAATCTCTTGTTCGTCTGTTGTTTGTGTTTTGAGCCCAGAACTATCTCCGGTAGGTCTTTCCGCCGTAACAGTAGCACTGACGACTCCAACAGAACCGGCGTTAACCTTTCCGGATAAAAATGATGTAGTTTGTATGTTTAGGCAGAATAGAAAAATAATTAGTACAGTTCTTTGACCGAATCCCATTTGCCCTTATCGGATTTGTCTTTGGGCAGCGGTTTCTTTGGTCTGACGTTAAGTTGAACCTTAAAGAATTTCCTGAAAATTATTAACGCGATAATTATGCCGGCAATGTAAAGTGCTCTTGTGGACCAGGGTTGAAGCTCCCTCCATATAGATATTATTCTGTAATACACCGCTTCTAGTATGTTCGCCGGATCTATTTTAAAGTAAAGTTTGGATGCGGCGGCTACGCCGATTGAAGCTCCCCCTTTTGAAGAGGTTTTTACGGGTGTGGCGTCTATATAAGCAAAATACTCACCCGGTTCGGCGTTTACGGGGATATCTAATTTTATGGTTACCTGCTGGGTTTGGCCCGGTTCGAGGTAATACACTTTTGGTTCGAAGATAAACCACTCTTTCGGGGGTATCTTTTCTTTTTGCCCCTCGTGGTATGCAGGAGCTGTAGTATAGTCCGAGGCTTCGTCGCCTGTGTTAGTGACAGCGATCGATGGGAGGAGATATATTGAGCCCGGTTTTATAACTGAGTCGACAACTATTTTACCGGTGCCGACGCCTACTCCAATTGAAGCAAAGACCGGAGTTCTGGCAGCAAGAAAAGCGACCGAAATAGCGATGACGGTTAAGTAAAATCTCACAAATACATCTTATATTAAATCAGGGAAAATCCAAGTTTGTTTATAAGGCAACGGCTTGCACTATGACGTCTACGCTTTGCTGAGTGTACGAAGACGTAGAAGAAGGTATCGTAAGCTCGAGATCGAAATTTTGGGTGCCACTGGCTGCTACAGAAGCGGAAAGTGTTTGATAGTTAGTTGTCAACGCGGTGTAATTTGTCGGAGGGGTGGCACACGTAGAAGTACAGAATTTGTGCACGTAAATATCGGAACCGGCCGTTCCTGCAAGAGTCCAGGCTGTACTGTTCTGTCCTTTTATATTTAACTGGGATGTGACGTTTCCGGCATTAGTTGCGGTTTGGGTATCGGAAAGTGCTACTGTGTTTTTGGAGCTTCCCAGGCTAGTTGTGCCGTACGTAACAGTACCGTCTGCTACGGTAACGGAGACGTTTTGAGCCGTGACAGTAGCAGTAACTGATGCGGTTTCGGCAGCCCCTGTTCGGAAGCCCGAAAAAGCAAGACCTAAACCGACTAAGATTAATGTAGGCAGCAAAATCTTACGCATTTGTATAAATTATATACATAAAAATAATTGCGCTACAATACTTTTTTATATATTTTGACGTATTTGCCTATAAATGACATAGCCATATAATGAAAGAAGTTTTCTATGAGATTGAACTTATTTAAACTTACCTGCTTTTTACTGCTTCCGGTTGCCTATTTCTTGGCCACAGGGTATTTTCGCGAATCCTCTAACGGGAAAGTTAGTAGTATGACAGGAGTAGCCTATGCGGCGACAGCCGGGGCGAACAACTGTGCATCGGGAGCCAACGATACTTCAACAGGCTCAGTGGCTTGGAGTAACCCCGGCAACGCCTGCTCCACCGGTGCGAGTACTACAGCCGCAGGTCTTAAAAGCTCAATATTGTCCAATCATCTAAAAATTACTCAATTCGGATTTTCTGTGCCTACAGGGTCGGTAATACAAGGAATAAGCTTTTCCGTTACGAGAAGTACTACAGTAAACAAAGGTAACAAAGCGACAGACAATAGTGTAAGAATTGTGAAAGGAGGAAGTATCGGAAGCACGGACAGGTCAGATGCTAATAACTGGGGGACAGCATCTGTGACCTATGGTTCCACATCTGACCTGTGGGGAGATTCGTGGACTGCCGCAGACATAAATTCAACAGGATTTGGTATTGCAATATCAGGAAAAGGTACAGGTGCAAATAGTGTGGACGGCACTATATCCGCGTATGTTACAGCCACTGTCACTTATCAGGCGCCTCCTAATTCTCCTTCTCAGAACCTGCCGTCAAATGGGGCTACGGGGGTTTCTATAACCCCGACCTTTACAATGACGTCTACCGATCCGGAGGTCGACGCCCTTAATTACAAGGTTGAAATTTACTCGAATAGCGGATGTACCACGGTGGTTCAAACTAATGATCAATCGGCTAGCCAAACAGGTTGGACAGGTACCGACACTACCTGCGGTTCTCCCTCCCGAAATTGTTACAGTTCCGGAACTTCCGGTTCTTTTTTAACGCAGAGTGCTCTATCGGGGGCTACTCAATACTGGTGGAAAGCTTTTGCTAAAGATCCCGCCGGGTCTGATTACTATGTAGGTTCTTCGAGTTGCAATTCATTTACAACTACTGTACCTGTATCGGTAGTTTTGACCACGTCCGGATTGGTTAGCTACGGAACGATATCGGCAAACTCAAGTAAATCCACCTCAGAGATTTCCCAGACGCAGACTGTTCAAAATGACTCGGGCAGTACGGAGAACTTGAATATAAAAACCTCGAACGCTACCGGGGGCACTACCTGGACTTTAGGGTCAGCGCCCGGAAATAATATTTTCGTTTTTGAATTTAAGGCTACAGGAGACGCCGATTACACAAAATTTTCCGCTCCGGACAGTTATCAGACATTGGCTACCGGAGTAACTGCTTCCTCAACTAAAAATGTTGACCTCAGGATTACTACGCCAACCACGTCCTCCGATTATCAGCAGAAAACTGTCACCATAACCGTACAGGCAGTAGCACCATAAAAAGAAGTTTTTCTTCCGGAAACTTATTTAACGCGGATCACAAAAGTTTGAAAGTTCTTAACATTTCCTCGTAGACGCCCATATAAACATTTTTACTATTTTCATCAGTAAATCTGTATCTCAGCGAATATCTCACTCCGTCCTTAATAAATTCTGTCATCACCGCATTCACGCCTTCGTAGCTGTATTCGTACCTAATAGCATTTTGTTCTGCTACAATCGCGTCGGTCTTGTTAGGTATTTGTGAAGTAATAGGGTTTGATGCGAGCTCTTCGTTAATTGTAGGACTGTCGGATTTCTTTGTGTAAACGGCCAACTCTATTCCTGCTTCCAGAACGGCTTTGCCTTCGGATATTTTATAATCGGGACTGGTAACGCTGGTGCCGTTAACTACCCCGCTCACTTTCCAGCCTTTTGGGTAAGAAAAATCGTACGCGCTCCCCATCTCCGGGATAGTTGTTTCGACATCATCGCCAACCCGAACTTTTTGAAGAACATCGAGCGTTTTTAATATTTTTTCTGCCACCCTCTTATTTGCTTCAGTTCCCTGAGAAACAGCGATTTTCAAAATACGCCCGTCGTGAAGAAGAGAATATATGTAGCTGGGACGTTCGCCTTTTTGCTGAGCCTCGTATCCTTGCAACGGGCCTGCTGAGAATTCTCTAACATTAACGTAGTTCTCGGTGTCATCTTTTATTTCGGCAATATCTTCAAGGGTGATTTCCGGAAGATCGGGCTGATATAGCCCGTACATTTGAAAATCTCCCGTTGTCGGTTCTCCTTCATAACCGTAATTTTGAATATAAAAAGTGTAGGATTCCAGCTTTCCGGTACTTGCGTTAAAACCCGGAGATTTTATAACGTGCAGATTTTTCGGAACCTTTAAGGATATGCCAAGCTCGCCAAAAACATATTCTTCTTCAGAGCTTACGTTTTCATCCACCCGTTCAACAGACGATGAGTCTTCGCGTAACGATAATCTTATATAAAAATGGATGGGTATTAGGACAAGTAAAACTGCCCCTATAATTATAAAAGGTATTTTTTTCATGGGATGAGTATATAAAATGAAGGACGGTTTGGCTAATGACAAACTTCCGGCGTTTACTCGGATTTTAGCATCATTACTTCCTCTTTGGTCAGTGGTCTGGATGAGCCGATTTTTAGATTTCCCAGTTTTATCGGGCCGATCTCAGTTCTGTGGAGTGTCAGAACGGTAAGTCCTACACTTTTGCACATCTCCCTTAGCTGCCTTTTCATTCCCTGAAAGATAGTGATCATGAACGAGTTATACCCGATACGTTCAGCATCAGCGGGGAGGGTCTTTTTGCTGTAAATGGAAACACCGGCAGAAAGTTTTTCTAACTGACCGTCAGTGACCGGTTCTTCGGTCGTAACCTCGTAAACTTTCGGAAGATGATATCTGGGATGCGTGAGCTTGAGGGCAAGGTCTCCATCGTTTGTTAACAAAATTAAGCCCGTGCTATTTTGGTCCAGTCTTCCTATGGGAAAGAGTTGGTGATCTGATCTGACCATATCTACGACATTTTTTCTGCCGAACTCATCTTTGGCCGTGGATATCACCCCCAGCGGTTTATTTACAGCGTAGTATTCAAATTTATTATCGGGGGTCAGTTGCTCGCCTTTATAGGTAACAATATCTTTTTCGATGTTGACCGTGTCCCCGAGTTTCGCCGGCCGACCGTTTATCCGCACCCCGCCGCTTAGGAGTAGTTCATCACTTTTTCTGCGTGACGCTACACCGCAAAGTGCCAGGTATTTGTTTATTCTGACTTCCATAACCTACATTGTACCAGTTGCCGGGATATGAGACTGTAAAACTTCGCCGTTAAATATATTTTTTATTATCTATTTATGTGAGAAAATGAGAACGTGACATCTACAGAGATTGAAAAAATGGCAAATATGGAAAACGAATACTGGTGGCATATCGGCAAAAGACACCTTGTTAAATCACTGATCGAACGGCACTTCGGGAACAAGAACGATCTTAATATACTTGATGTAGGCTGTGGTACCGGTGCGCTGGTTCAGTTTTTAGCCGGGTTCGGGGACATTACGGGTTTTGACGTGTCGCCGGACGCAATTGAATTTTGCAAAAGCAAAGGATTAAAAAATGTTTTCGTTCAGGACGTTTCTAAGCTTGAGGAAAAGAAGCATGCCCTAAAATTTAACCTCATTCTCGCCCTGGATGTCCTCGAACATGTGCAGGACGATGTAATGGTCATGCAAAAGATTCGTGAAATGCTAAAAGATGACGGACTGTTTTTTGTGAATGTACCGGCACATAAATTTTTGTGGAGTGAGCACGACGAAGCTCTTGAACATAAACGACGATATCATCGGTTGGAACTAACCAAAAAACTTAATGACGCGGGTTTTGAAATCGTCTCAAATTCTTATTTTGTCACTATCATCTCGCCGTTAATAATTTTGTACAGAGCGTGGGGAAATATTTTCGGTAAGTCCGCGTATCCCAAGACATCGTACGTGTTGTTACCGAAAAAGTTGAACGATTTTTTTGTCACACTGCTGAAGATCGAGACCAGGCTCTTGTTAAAAACATTTATACCGTTCGGTGTTACTTTAAACGTGGTGGCAAAGAAGAATAAAAGCTAGGTTGTGCAAGTCGGATTATTACTGCAGTCCAATCTCCTGAATAATAAAATTAGGGTAACCCATGTTCACCGGCCATATAGGAACGTTTTTTGGTACCGGAAAAACATTTTTATTGGTGTTTTTGCTTAGAAGGTAGTGGGATTTGCCTACCGGGATGGGGATTTTCTCGTTGATTTTTTCTATTTTTCCGCCGGGGAATTCCAGCGTCATAGTCAGGGTTTTAAACTGCTCTTTGCTAGACATATTTTCAAACTCAATGCGCCCGTTGTTTACGCAATAAAAAAGTGACACCTGGTCATAAAGACAATTTCCGGATACATAATAAAAGACATCTGTCGGTCTGTAAGATATTTTATTAGAAGAGGCGTAATTTCTTAGATCGTAGTAGCCGTATTCTTTTTTCTGATCCTGCAATGGGTTTGCGGCAAGTTCTTTTTCGATATCCGCAAGCTTTGTAGGTTCCAGTTCCTTTATGTTGACCAACAGGCCGGTGAATCCTTCGCCAATTATTTTTTTCAGAAAGTCTTTTGTTTCAAGTCGGTTGGTCTGATGTTGCCAAAAATTTGCTGCACGCCATTTTTCCGCTCCGGTGCTCCACTTTATGTTATCGGTAAGAAGAGCAACACGCATTAATTTTTTGTCTACTCCCTCCGGGTATTGTCCGAGCGGCAGTGTATATATCTTGGCGTTCTCCCCTGCTCTACTTTCTATCTCATCTGCATACTTCACCAATACTTGGTATTCCTCCGGTTCTTTAATGAAATTTTGCATCACACCCAAAGAGACCTGGTCGAAAAGTGCTAAGGGAAGAATTAACCAGGCACCCCACACGCTTACTTTTTGTAATTTTATCCTCTGAAGTATTAGTCCCACGGCAACGAGTGAAATAAAAGCAATGAAAACGCTTATTCTGTTCATGGATCTGAAGGTCGGATTTATATACGTAGAAATAATTGCGGCAAATCCTCCTGCAGTTGCAAACAACACGGCCGCCAAATTAAAAATTCCCAATATGTCCAGCTTCATTTGCGCTTCCTTAAGCAGCTTGGGTTTAAAGATGCTCCAAAACAACAGAAAAATGAAACCGGACGCAGCTGTCAGCCCTAATGCCGCATCCTGATTCTCATTTGTTATTGCGGAGCCGTAATTCATATAACGTTTTTGTATTTTGTTGAAAATGTTTAAGTTGTGGTCTTCGAATGGAAGAACAAGCTGAGCGATTTTTAATCCGAACACTTCGGTGTCACTTGCCAATCTAACCGTAGTGTTCAAGTTTGCTCCGTATTTTTGTGTGTATGTCAACGTCGGAAGGTAGTTTATAAAAAAGAAAAAAGAGACAAGAGCGAGGAATTTGACCAAACCCAATAAAAGTTTTTTGTTCCAATCTTTCGATAGTGCAAATAGGCCGCCCAAGGTTATAAAAAAGAAAGAAAGGAATGTGTAGTAAGCGCCGTTCGATGCAATTAGTAGTGCGAGCACGGCTGCTTCCCACCACTTTATCGGATTATTAGATGCAAGACGGTAAGATGTGTAGATTGCTAACGGCACGACAAAATAACCTGCAAGAAACAGATGATTTACTCCTCTTAAAAAATGATAGGGTAAAAACGCGTACACAATAGATAATGGCAGTGCGGTATTCGTTTTTAACCCCAACCGTTTCATTACAAATAAAGAAACCAGCGTGATTAACGGAAAAGTTAGGATGAAAAACGCATTTACGCTTTCATACCAATTTAACCCCATAATTATCAGGAGTTTTATGAGCAAAAGGTGAACGGTTTCGGTAAGCGGGAAATCATAGAGTGTTTGCCCCGTCGGAGCACCGAGCTTTGGGTTTGTTGCCCACCAGCCGGTGTCTTCAATGTTTTTCGCAAAGTTGTAGTGAACAATAGCGTCACCGGTGTAATTTAGGGGTAACGTTGGGTTAATGTTAAATATGCGAAAAACGCCCAATACCAGGATTATGCTAAGTGTTGCTGCGAGAAGGTACGGCTTAGCTTTGTTCATACTTTTAACTATAATTTATTTTAGGCAAAAAGGAAGTTTGGTGACGCACTTGGTGAGTGTTTGTCTATTTTACTGGTGGCGATTTGTGAGGATGCGCGAACTGCTTTAATCAACTTGGGGTATTAAAGCGATTAGCTGATAGCATGCTAACTGTAGTCAGTAAGACCGTGTTATTATAGCGTTATGATAGTACAAACGGTTGAAATCCCAGAACATTTTTTTCTTTATTGTGCCTTGCTTTTTAATAATAACGAGTCTGTTAGATATTCAAAAAATACGGAAAACTTAAAGTCAGTAGTAACTACCATACTAGAACGGAATAAAGTTGAGCATATTTCTATGCCCGATCATAGGTACCAATACTTGTTAAGTGTTTTGAATTCCAATAATTATGAACCAACGGAGGAAACGAAGAAATCACACGATGAGATATTAAAATATGTGAAATCCATATCAGAGCTACCGGAAATGAATAAATTATGGGAAAAGGAACTAAAAGAACTTGCCTTGAGTCTTGAGTTCTACGGTGAGCCTATAGAAACAATTACAAAGCTTTTCAAAACTTACTTTGATTTTGAGCCAAAAACAAATCATTTCTATGTCACAAGAAATTGGGATAAATCAGGTATGTGCATTCCTGCTAAAAATGCTTTCTATATTATCGCAAGCTGGAACTCGCCAAAACCCAATATTAGAAACATAATCCATGAAATAATACACGCGTACATCGATGAAATAGAATTACCTGTATCAGAAAACATAAAGGCTACCATCAACAACCTTCCAGAAGAGGTGTTTAGTAATTATAAAAAAGCTCATACTGTAGTCTACGAGTCCTTGGTAAGAGCTCTGGTTGTTTATTTAAGTAGAAAGGATAAGGATATTGAAGATCAAAAATTCTCGGAGGATGATATAGCCCTACAGTTACCAGAAAAATATCTACAGAAATTAGAAGCTGATTCACCAAATATCATTTCAAAAGAATATCTTTCTAATCTAACAATTTAGATTTTCCTATATAAAAAACTAAAGGGCTAAATCTCTGAGAAAAATCTCAAAAACTTAACCCTTTTTTGAACACTGTCTTCATACTTTAACCTTTGCGACCGCAATCGGTAGCGCAGTCATTATCGCATCCGCAATCCCGACTGCAATCATATGAACAATCGTTGTCGCAGTTGCAATCTCGAGAGCAATCGTTATCGCAACCACAATCACTCTTGCAGTCGTTGGTACAGTCGCTTTTGCAATCGAACGAGCAGTCCTGGCGGCAGTAGTCAGTTCGGCAGTCATCTTCGGTTCGACAGGCAACCGCTGCTTGACCCACAGCACCCCACGACGCTACGTTACCCAGAAACATACTTGTCGCAGTAGCAGTAGTCATTGCGTCCTCCTTTCATAGATTTTTGTCGAGCTTAGCAATTATTGCCGATTTAAGCAGTTCTTGTATGATTATACAAGATTGCTCGTGGTGTTCATGGTAGGCATACCTTGCAATCGGACAGTGCCCCTGGCAGTTCCATCTGGCAAAGCAGCTTACACATGGATTCTTCGGTAGATTACCGTGTGCCACGATCTTACTCACCGCATCCGGATCAACATCAAAACCACCTGATTGACCATTGTGTTTGGCATAGAAAAACAGGTCAGCCCCGTCATCCGTAGGTTTGGTAACTCTCGAGCAGGCTGAAACCAGTCCGTGAGGTGATACACAGAACATTGTGCTTCTGTTAGCCCCGCAGAATTGCTTCTTTTCATGCCCAAATGTATCAAACGAGCAAGTCACTTCCATTCCTACTTTTTTGCCAACTTCCTTAGCTTTCAGGTAGTTTTCCATGTATGCCTGCGGGTTGGTGGTTAGTTCGTTGTCAGCAGCACGTCCACAAAGCGACATGGGTTCAAAATGAATCGAGCCTCCTTTAGGAAATACTTCCTTAGCCAGATATTCGACGAAATCAGTCATTCGATTTACGCCAAAATCAGTTACTGTTGCGCGAATCGAAGGTTTGATACCGACTTCCATTAGGTTTTGGATTCCTCGTATTACACGAACAAAGGTTCCTTTGCCTCGAGAATCGGGCCGTTGGTAATCCTGCACTTCTTCCAATCCATCAAAAGACACTGTTACATTGGAAAAGTGTTTTCCCATCCATACAGCAATGGGCTTGGTGATAAGTGTTGCATTGGTTACCATTCCGAGAGAGGGTTTAAGGTCATACACACGAGCCTGTTCTTGGATATACGCAACGCATTTTCGTAAGAACTTTAGCTCTACTGTTGCCTCGCCTCCTCCGTGAAATGTAATACCAAACTTCTTTTCACCGTTTTGCACAGCCTCTCGGATTACGCTGTCGATTGCATCCTTTGCTACTTCCAAGGTCATGGTAGTGTAATCCATGCCGGTTTTAGCGTAGCAATAAATACATCTAAGGTTGCACTTGTTCGTTAACGACATTGTGATCTTGGCTTTTCCTTTGCCCGTGTTGCTTTGTTCAGGTACCCATTCTTTAGGTAATTCAAGAAGTTTATTACTTGCCAAAAACCCCAGTAGTTCATCTTTTTGAGGGGAATCTGTCACATCTTCCTGTCCTCCATCGAGGATTGGTACCAATAAGTCCCTCGCTTGTGACGAGACTCTTACAGCGATTTTGTGCAAAGGAGCGTAAAGAATAGACGTTGCCGTTGCATCTTCTGGGATAAGGAACACCCAGTTCTTGGGTTTCAAAGTACTCATTCTTATTTCTCCTTTCATGAGTTATTTGAATTATTGTTGTAGTTATAGCATTTAGCGATATTAATTTCAAATTGGTATGGCCGCGTCCATCATCTAAAATCAAAGATTAACAAACAATAAAATAATGATAGGTGCAAAAAATATCGGGGGGGGGTATTTGGTGGGCGAGAAGGGATTCGAACCCTTATCCACCGAAGTGGACGACATTTTAAGTGTCGCGTGTATACCATTCCACCACTCGCCCCCAGTTTCATTACATTTTAATCACACTTTTCTAAACTTACCAATATTTTTTCCTCTATGACTTTCCTTTAAGCTATGGCAATTTGGACACAATATGCGTAAATTTTCAAATCTATTATCCTTGGAGTCTCCGTTAATGTGGTCTAGTTCTACAGGCACCCTTCCATCACACGTTTGGGTATGCCAGCCACATTCCTCACAAACCATCGATTTCAAGCCTTGCTGAAATAACCTTTTTTTAAGTTTGTGTGATTGATAACTGCTATCTTTTACCAGAATTTTGTAGAGAGGAATTCGGGGTTTTGAACCCAGTTTTGTGCCCTTATTCCATAGCTTGCCTGTAAAATGCGCAGTGCTTAATCCGTAAAATTGTATATATTTTTCAACTTGCTTGTAGTTGCCTCCTGCAGGTTTCAATCCCAGCAACTTAAGTACTTTTCTAATACTTTTACTTGTTTTTACGGCATATACTAATTGTTGTTTATTCCAAGATTTTTTGTGCATCGAATAAAAACATTAGTTACAAAACAAGCTTACAGGTTTTTCCTGTTTCCACAGAACATCGGGATGCGTGGATGGTCTATCTATATGGCGCCCCCGGAGGGAGTCGAACCCCCAACCTCTTCCTTAGAAGGGAATTGCTCTATCCTTTGAGCTACGAGGGCGTAGCAACATTGTATTTATACTATCAAATAGGCCGAAACTCAACAATTAACATTCTAGTCGGAAAACTTGCCGTACCTCAAAATAAGGGGATTAGCCCACCCTACCCCCAAGTGATATCATCATCAATATGATTCAAAAAATAATAAGTCTTCTCGACCCGTGGATAATATTTGGTTTTGCCGCGCAGTTCGTGTTTTTCCTGAGATTTGCTTACCAGTGGTATGTGTCCGAAAAAAAGAAGGAAAGCGTTATTCCCATCGGTTTTTGGTACCTAAGCTTGGTCGGAACAATTATGATACTCGCCTACTCTATTTATAGAAAAGACATCGTATTTTCAACGGCCTCTGTGCTTAATGCTGTGATTTATATACGTAATCTTGCCTTGATTTCTGCTAAGAGGAAAAAGGAAGCTCAGGCAGTTGAAAACGGACCTGCACAGCCGGCTCTTTAGAGCGTTTAGAGACAAAAAAAGGCGCCTGTGAATGGTTTCCCAGTCAAAGGCACCAAAAACGCTATCCGAGCAGCATGCTTTTGCCGTATAACTTCTTGAATACGTATTTCCCGTAATCACCCGTCAGAATAGATTCTGTGATATTGTGAACGGCATAGGATATTCCTGCCATCCCCAAACATGCAACCAGGGCCCATTCTCGGGGGCTGAACGATGTTTCTAAACGTTGTTCTTTGGCGGCAAGGGCGATAATAATCCAGATCACAACCCCGCAAAGCACGCTGAGAAACGCAACCAGCATAGAAGCCACAAAAATTGTCCTTTTTGGGCCTTTTGCGTCTTCCCGTAACCATTGCTCATAACTCTTGTACTCGTACACTTTTCCTTCCCTCCTTATCTAAGATTTTCCTGATTGTGAAAAAGATTGGTTTACGGCATTGTAACAAAGGCATTGTAACAAAAAAGAAAAATAGTTCAATTTTATTATAATTAACGCAGCTTAGAGGATATTTTTTCTACAAGCCGCTCATATACATTTTCAGGTACGGTAAAACCCTTATCATAGGGCGATGGATTTTGTCCCCACCTTTTATCCATAAACGTAATTCCGGCAAACTCTACATTCTTGTTATATCTGGGAATTACATGAAGATGCAGGTGTCTTACTTCATTTCCTAATGAAGAGTAATTCATCAGGTCAGGATGAAAAGTGTCAATCAAAGCAGTCTTGAGCTTTTTTACGATTTCAAATAATTCGTCCCTTTCCTCGTTACTTATATCGAACATATCCTCAGCATGTCGTTTAAGTATCACAACACACCTACCCAGGTAACACTGATTATTGTGGAGAGCCAGTTTCCAGTATTTAAATTCTTTAATGAAAAGTTTTCGAAAATTTTCAGGGTTTTGGCACATTAAACAGGTCATTTTTGGAGCGGCGGACCGGGTTCGAACCGGCGACCTTCTCCTTGGAAGGGAGACATTCTACCACTGAACTACCGCCGCATAATTACCTGACTATTCTACATTATAGCAGGGATTTTCCAACAATTTCGCAACCGTCCCATTCAAAAAAGCTACTCTACCCTTCTCAACAGGTCTTTTTTCTTTTGTTCGTACTCCTTTTTGCTTATTTTTCCGCGGTTTAGCAATTCCCGGTATCTGTTCAACCCCTTTTCATAAATATTCATCTTAGATTTGTCGAATTCCCCTTCAGGGTGGAGCTTAGAGTGAGCATGGTACAGCTTTTGATCCAGTATTTTTTTGGCCTTGACACCCGTCTTCTTGCCCAAAAACTTCACTATTAAATCGTCGGTGCCCGTAGTTACAATTTCCAGGTGGGCAAACAGGAGGGAATGATGAAGCGTTGACTGCGCTATTTGATTATATGAAATGGTAACTTCCCTAACGATAAACCACTTTCTTTTGCGGTAAGTTAAGAGATCATCATAAATATAAAGCTCGGGTGGCCAAATGGTACGGTTCAACGTCGGGTTTCCCCTAATCTTCAATAGTAATATTGACATTACTTACATAATCCTAGAAAGTGTCGGAAAAATCAACGTCTCTCTCGAGCTCCGGAATGTAATCAACATCTGACGGAGAGGGTATTTTCTTTTTCTTTTTATTTTCGAGAACGGAAAGTACTTCGGGATCCAGTTCTGTTGCCGGAGTTGCCTCGGGGGTTTCGCTGTCCTCGTCCAGAATTATTGGTTCCTCAACTTTCTTTAATGAATTCTTTTTATTTTTGGGCATACTTGTTAGTTTTTTAAATTTATACTATCTCGGACGAAATATATATACGATGTATAATAATAAAATGCAAGAGTCAACTTACGATATAGTAATAATAGGCGGCGGACCTTCCGGGCTTACCGCGGCAATTTATGCTTCCCGCGCGATGCTAAAAACGCTCGTCATTGCGGGAAATCCTCCGGGCGGGCAGCTGGTCATGACATCAGATGTTGAGAATTTTCCCGGTTTCCCGGACGGAATCATGGGACCCGATCTTATTGAGAATATGCGAAAACAGTCCGAAAGGTTCGGAACTTTATTTAAGGACGATAACGTTTCTTCAGTCCGGGGCACTTTTGAAGAAGGTTTTGAGCTTGAGTTTGGCTCCGGCGAAAAAATAAATGCCGGAACAATAGTTTTAGCCACCGGAGCTTCCGCCAAGTGGATCGGACTTGAAAGTGAGAGCAAATTAAAAGGTAGGGGCGTTTCAGCCTGTGCGACTTGCGACGGTTTCTTTTTTAAAGATAGGGTTGTTGCAGTTGTGGGCGGAGGAGACGCGGCGATGGAAGAAAGCACGTTCTTAACTAAATTTGCTCCTAAGGTCTACGTTTTGGTAAGAGGATCCCAGGAACAGATGAGAGCCAGCAAGATAATGCAAAAACGTGCCATGGATAATCCGAAAATAGAATTTGTGTTTAACACCGAAGTTAAAGAAGTGTTGGGCGCAAGTAATGTAGAGGGACTCCGTGTTTTTAACAATAAAACAGGTGAGGAAAAGGTAATGGATGATGTCAAAGGTTTGTTTGTCGCAATAGGCCACGAACCTAATACATCGTTTTTAAAGGGTTTTATCGATATGGATGCGAAAGGCTACATTGTTGTGAATTCAAACACAAAAACTTCCAAAGAGGGTGTCTTCGCCGCGGGCGACGTTGCCGACCATCATTATAGGCAGGCAATAACCGCTTCCGGAATAGGTTGCATGGCCGCTCTTGATGCCGTCAGACTCCTCGCCGACCGCGGTGTTCAGGTTAAATCAGATGCTTACTAGGCCGGGTATCTTACTTAAAAAATTAGGTTTTGAGAAGACTTTTCTGATTGTATTGATTGTCGCCGGTTTTGCTGTCCGTTTTTCGGGTTTAGGATATTCCCACTTTTACGGTGATGAAATAAAAACTTTATATTTAGACAAGACGATTGCGGCTTCCGATTTTTTGCTGGATCAAAGAAAAGGACCTATACAATTCGTTGCGGCCTGGGTGATGGAAAAAATATCCGGAGGTTATGATGAAGCCTGGGTACGCCTACCTTTCTCCCTCGCCTCTGTTTTATCGGTAGTTATTTTTTATTTTGTCGTCAAAAAACTTTTCGGTAACACAGCATCTTACTTTTCAACAATTATTTACGCGTTTTCCGGATTCAGCGTAGCTTTTGGGCGTACCGCGCAGTACCAGTCATTTTTAATGCTTTTTGGATTTTTGTCACTGCTGTTTATTCTCCTGTCAAAAGAGACTAAAAAAAGAATTTATATTTTGGCTGCCTCCCTTTCTTGGACACTTTCGGTTTACAGTCACTACGACGGTGTGTTTTTTCTAATACCGCTCATTTTCTTCTACGTGGGAAGTAAGAAGGATATCGCGCCTTTTATAAAGTATTTTTTATTGCCCTCACTACTGTTTTTACTGCCATTTTATCTTCCGTATATAATCAAGGGCTATTTAGCTTCCAATACCATAAACTACGTGTCGAGACGCGTGTCGGGAAGCGGATATTTGCCGAATAGTTCGCTTTATACGGTCGGTGTTTATAACCCGCTGTATGTCTTTTTTATTTTTATGCTTCCCGGACTTTTATCCTTTTTTATCAAGGACAACCGTCGGATAAGCATAGTTCAAATTTGGTTTGTCGCGTCGTTAGCTTTCTACGAAGTAATTATCAAAAATCCCGGTACCCATATTCAAAACTACCTACTTCCTTTAATTATTTTAAGCGGGGTCATGCTCTCTAAAGCCGGAAGGTACGTACGTTACACGGCTATTGCCCTGCTCTTTTTATACACAACCATTTCCTTTTTCACTTTTGTTCCTTCGCTAAATACAGGCTATCCTTGGAAGCAGTCGAACTTTTTGGGGTTACGCGTAAATAAAATAGAGAAAAAATATCAACTTTTTTTATACGGCTTTCCGTACAACAGGGGGTGGGATCGGATAAAGACGTATTTTACGGAGAAAAAAGATGTAAACGGGGTTTATACAAACGATAACGATTCGTACGCCGACTACTACCTGAGAGGATTTGCTTATACCCGTCCCGGGCCTAATTTTTTACCGCAGTACTACGTGCATATAATCGACAGCCAGGAGATTGATAATCCTAAGGAGAACTTTCTCACTACAAATGCTGCTAAATACAGTCTTGAAACTGAATTTTCCGACGACACCGGCCCAATTTCCCGAATATATAAACTTATAAAGTGATTTTAGGCCAGCATTTGGCTGACACTATTCCAATTGACCACGTTCCACCAGTTAGAGATGTAGTCCGCGCGCCTGTTCTGGTATTTGAGGTAGTAAGCGTGCTCCCATATGTCTAAGGCCAACAGTGGCCTGTAGCCCTCGGATATAGGTGTAGCTTGGTTTTGAGTATTCATTATTTTAACTTTGCCGTCTTTTCCTTGTACCAGCCATGTCCAGCCGCTTCCGAAGAGTGACAGGGCACTTTTACTAAACTCTTCCTTAAAAGTTTCAAAGGAACCGAACGTTTCATTGATTTTTTCCAATATTTCTCCGTCGGGTCCCCCGCCGTTTGCCGGTCCGATAATCTTCCAAAAGAAATTGTGGTTAAATACTCCCCCGCCGTTGTTTAGCACAGCCGTTTTTATGGTCTCGTCAACTACGCCCGGCGACATTAATATATCTTCCAACTCCATGTTCTCGAGGGATGTACCGGCAACGGCCATAATTAACTTGTCTAAATAGGTTTTGTGATGTTTGGTGTAATGAATTTCCATTGTCTGAGCGTCTATGTACGGTTCCAAAGCGTCGAGCGTGTAATTTAATTGCGGAAGTTCTTTTAACATAAATTGTCCTTTCAATATATTTACGTGTATCTATATAATATCATAAATTTACTTTTTTGCTAGAATTTAGGTGTAAATGCTTGAGAAGAACTTAGCCGTAATAATCAAATATACCAACATTGTTATGCTGGCCGCGGTATTCCTTTCGTTCGTGCTTTTGCGTCTTATAAATCTTGGGTATTCCGAATATATTCCCGATGAAACTACGGTTTTGACACCCGTAAAAAACTCGGAGATCAACACAGAATTTTTACTCGCGCAAAGAAAAGGTCCGATGCAGTTTCTGACCGCGCAGACGGTAAGTATTTTAGGGGCGGATGTGTTCGACGAGTTTTCTTACAGATTTCCTTTTTTTCTAGCTTCCGTTCTGGGCTTGGTATTTTTCTATAAATTCATAAAAAATATGGAAGGGCAGTTTGTGGCTGTCGTAGCAACATTATTCCTTGGTCTGAATGGGATGCTGATAGCTTTTGGAAGGGTCGTTCAGTACCAGAGTTTGAATCTGTTATTTTCGTTCGCCGGATTATATTTTCTTTCCTTGTTGAAAAATGAAACACACAGGATAAGAAATTCTATTTTAGGTTCATTATTTTTAAGTTTGTCCATGATGTCGCATTGGGACATGATCTTCGTTCTGTCCCCTGCGCTGTTTTTGGTTTGCAGGTATGTTTTGTTTGCTCCCTTAAGAGGTAGGCAGAAAAGATCGCTTCTTGGGGCTTTATCCCTCCCTGTATTAGTAGTTTTTATGCCCTTTTTTATAAATTATTCGAATATTGCTCTGGCTGACTCAACCAACATTAGTTATTTCAAGACACGCGTCGGGTACTCCGATGTTTCTCTCGATAACATTATGATCAACCTTAAAGAGTACGTTGAAAAGATTGAACTTTATAACCCATTTATTTATCTTTATGCGCTCGGTTCGCTGGCTTTTGCCGGGCTTATCGGTTCTAGGCGGGCATTTCCTTATTTTTATTGGTTTTTATTTTCTTTGGCAGCCTTTTTATTTCTCGTTATAAAACCGGGAACCCACGTTTACAATATGTTTTATCCTGCGGCGGTACTTGCTGCGCTGGGTGCTCAATATTTTTACCAGCTTTTTAAAGGTTTATTGTCCAAGGCAGTTGTTGTTGCGTTAACCGTCCTTTTCTCCTTTTTCGCGTACCAGGGGTATTTATTATTCGCAGACACGCGGGTGGATTATCCGTGGGTGCAGGAGAATATTTTGGGTTATAAGACCAAGCCTTATTCTCAGAAAAGCCTTCCTAACAACATAATCGGCTTTCCGATTTACCGGGGCTGGGAGGAAGCAGCCGAATTTCTTGTGAGTGAGAACGCCAGGAATGGATCGGACATTCCGTACATTACCAACGAGGAATCCAGCATAGGAGGATTCTACCTTCCCCTCAGGTACGGAAAAGAGAACGAATATTACGCTATAGGCGTCAAACGACCGTTGTCCTTCGTGAATGACTACACTTTTCCTTCGATAAAAAATAAAAAGACGGTTAAGAGGATAGAAGTGCGGGGAGAAAATACGATGAGGATATACAAAGTGAGCATAAATGAAGAATAAATTCGCGAAGTACATTAAAATAACGGTAATCGCAGTGACGTTCCTAATTGCCGTTTTACTTCGGCTTGAGTTTTTCAGCGGCTCCGGAAAGGATGTCTATGCCTACGAGAAATCAGTTGAAGATTTGTTGACAGGTGTGAACCCATATAAGTGGACCGTGGAGTCATATTCCAACGCCGACGACCCGGGAAATCATGGGTATGCTTACCTGCCCCTGCTTCTCTACCTGAATTCGTTTTTTTACATTGTTTCAAAGCTGAGCGGGATATCTTTTTATGTTTTAAGCAAACTTCCCATACTGTTGGCGGATCTAGGCGTGGGAATAATACTTGTTAAACTCCTCTACCGAAAAAATTATTGGGCTTTGCTGGGTGCCCTACTCTTTTGGTTTTGGAATCCGTATTTTTACATGAAGAACAACTACGTTTATACGGATCCCTTGCCGGTATTTTTATCGTTGCTCGCTCTCTATTATCTGGAAAAGGACGACGTTCTTGCGGGAGTTTTTCTTGCTTTGGCCGTGGCAGCCAAGCCCTATTCTCTGGTCTTCCTTCCGCTCTTTCTTTTGAAAGCTCACAAACCGTTAAAGCTTATGGCCTCCTCTGCTTTGGTCGGCCTGGCGCTCAGTATTCCTTTCTTTAGGTCGTGGGATGATTTTATGACCTATCTTAACGGAGCCGTATTTGTACATGGGGAGCGGTTCGTTCAGGGGCGTCCTTTTTTATTTTTTATAAGCTACTATGGCAAAGTTGAGCTTGTGCAAATTATACCCATTAAATTTTATGTGTACGCTTCTATTTTATCAGCGTGGCTCTTTACCGGTACTGCACATTTCCTATTTAAAATAAAGGAAAAATATTTGTTGGCTGCTGTCTGTTTGGGCTTATTTTATTTTTTTACTCCGGTATTGAATCGCACGTATATGCTTTGGCTGATGCCCGTATATGCGATCGCTTTGTACGGTGTGCTGGGCAGGAGACTTTTGTTGTACTATTTGTCGCTTCTTTCTTATTGGGTGTTCTATTACGTTTACATATATTATTGGAGGGAAGGTTTTCACATTTGGCGCCCATAAGACCGTATGCAGTTTAAAAACGAGTTACTTAATAAAATAATTAAAGGTAGATACTTTGCCGGTGTGGCAACAGCTCTTGCACTTTTTTTCCTACTGCTCCCTTTGTCGCTAAAGATAGATTTTATGCAGAACGACGATTGGGTGTATTACGGTATGGTCGAAAATTTCATGAAATTAAATTTCAAACTGGATCCTTTGTCGGCTCCCACCTTTTATACTCAAGGTCTAATCGGCGTGGTGTATGCGCGGTTCTTCGGATTGCAGAGTTTGCCTGTGCTTACGCTAATTATTTCTGTCCTGTGCTTTTACGTTTTCTTTGTCATATTGCGCAAACATTTTAATTTGGAGCGGTTCGGGTCTGTACTGGTCTCTCTCACCCTTTTTTTTAACCCTCTTTTTATCTACTCAGTATGGGGATTTATGACGGAAAATTACTTTCTCCTTTTCATGCTTTTGTCGATCCTGTTTTATTTAGACGCGGTAAGATCGGGAAATAAAAAAGACATAGTATTGTACGTTCTATTTATCTTTTTAGCGTTAAACATCAGGCAGGTCGCGTTGGTATTTCCCCTTTCCACACTTGTGTACTCTCTGTTCAGAAGAGACAAGAGACATATTTTAATAAATCTGGCAATTCTGACAGGCTTGGGAGCTTACTACGTTCTTGTTTTTCCGGCAACACCCGAGATGACGGAAAAAAGTCTTCAGTTCCACCATCTCAGAGACGCCCCTTTCGTCTATTCTCTGGTCTATGGCTCATTTATATTGATGTCTGCCCTACTCCTTCCTTTGCTGGTGCCGGAGTTTGGCGGGAAGAATAAATTAAAATGGCTATTATTTTTGGGTTTGGCGGTAGGTGCTTATTTTTTATTAAATCATTACTTCCAACCGTCAAAAGTTTCCTGGGGGGAATTTCCATATTTTGAGAACACGTTCGAGAGAAAAGGATTTTATCCGCGGGGCGTTCTGGGGACAAAATATCATTTTAAGTACATGTTCGACCTATACCGTTATTGGGATTCAGCGGCAAAGATCGTTCTAAGTTTATTTGTTTCTTTTGTACTGATGAGAATTAAAAAGATAAACGGGTTATGGGCGGTCTTTACGGTTATCTACCTGGGAGTAATGACCGTCACGGAGACCTTTTATGATAGGTATTTAGTTATCCTTATTCCGGTTTTTATCTTTCTTATTCTTGGGGTAAACGGTTTGAAGAAAGTGAATAAGATTTTGGCGGTTCCTTTTTTGGCGTTTCTTATTTTCTACAACTACCAGCTGTCGATGGATTTTATCCTGGTGAACAAATATATCTGGAACAAGTCCGAGGAGTTGGTCGTTACTTACGACAAAGAACCGAGAAGGATACAGGGAACTAACGCGTGGAAACTTAAGTATTTGAATGAAAGAAGAAACTATGTGTTCGATTTTACATACGATAGTGCGGATATTAACAAGCCTTATCGTGATCTTTACACGACCGAAGAAATTAAAAAGATAGAATTTCCGGGAAGCTTATGGGTCAGACCGTACATATATGTATATCAGAAGATTGATTAAACAGCACTCTGTTTGCTGCAGAAGTGTTTGTTCTGCTATCCTTTGTTCATAGCTAATTATTTTCTGAAAAAAATCGGATGGTTAACGACGAAGTTTATATTTATCGTGCTGTTTTTGTTAACGCTTTTTTTGCTTCCGCGCATGTTTAACCTGGGCAATGATATTTCCAACTCTGATGCGCTTAGGTGGCACCGCAGGTCCGACAAATTTCTTTCAGCGCTAAAGACAGGAGATTTTAAACAAACCTTTCAAAGGTACCACCCCGGAGTGACGGTTATGTGGATCGGCGCTACATCCGAACTGGCATTGTACAAATATCAGCAAATAAAAGGAGAGGAAGTCGGAACGTTGGAAAATACGGGTTTCTTTCCCCGTCTTCATGGACTGTCAAAGCTGTTGCTGGTGCTGGCTCTGGCCACCTCTTTTGTACTTCAGTTGTACCTTGTAAGGGAATTATTCGGCCGAAGTACAGCAGCAATCTACGGGTTCTTAATATCATTGGAGCCGTACTTTATCGGGATAAACAGGTGGTTTCATCTGTCGTCCATGGAAGCTTTTTTCTCTATAACTTCGGTGTTACTGTTATTGGTTTTTTTGAAGAGAGAAAAATTCCGTTATCTTCTACTTTCAGGTATTTTTGCCGGTTTGGGATTACTGACAAAGATGACGGTCTTTATAACCGTAATGTTCTCAATCCTGCTCTTGTTTTACGGCGTTTATGAAGGGAAGATTAGATTTAAAGTGCTTTTTTTGTATATGGTCGCTGCAGCTATGACGTTTTTTGTATTTTTCCCCGCACTTTGGGTGGCTCCCCTGTTCGTTTTTTCGAATATGTACTCAGCGGTTTTTAACGCAGTGTTTTCCGACATCAGAGGCGAGATATTTACACTGCCACAAAAAATATTCTACTACCCAATCATTCTGGCATTTAAACTGTCTCCGCTTATACTTCTTGCGGGAATTTACTCACTGTTCAAGACCTGCAAAGAAAAAAAAGGAAACAGAAATAGAAATACATTGGTTATAGGTGTTTATTTTATATTTCTTGTAATATTTTTAACTTTGACCGATCAGAAGATAGACAGATATTCGGTCGCCCTTTTCCCTTCTCTGATAATGTTGGTTTCGATTGTATTTTCAAAATTAAAACGCCGTTGGCAGGTAATTTTGCTTTCAGCGCAGGTCGTTACATTTATATGGGCAACCGGAATTTTTTACCCGGTTTATTCCGCATACATAAATCCTCTTTTTGGCCATAATTTTATTTTAGAGGCAGGATTTTACGAGAACTCCGGAGAATACTATTCAAATGCCGCCTATTACCTAAATACTAGGGGGCGGGACGTATCTACTCAGGTTCCGAATAATATTGAGTCGTTTAAACCTTACTATAAAGGTAATTTAACCCCGAACGCCGAAGATGCCGATTATGTGGTGTACGGTATGGATTTTGACAGAAAAGCATTTCCTGTGATAGACGGTTGCAAGATAGAACACTACTTCGGCAATAAGTTATATAAACCGGTAGCAGTGTATGCGTGCAATAAAGTGAAAATTTGAGAACAGAGCATTTCCGATAAGTGACTCCCTTGACACTCACAAACAAAGCTACTAGTCTTTAGGTCAGACATGCGTATCACCCGTAAACTAAAAGGCACGTTATTCATCACTGTTTTAATTAGCTTTTTTTCTACCTTCGTTTTTTCTGCAACACTGTCTTTAACAAAAATAGGTGCGCTGGATACGGCGGGTAAAAATTATCCGGAATGGTGGTACACCTCAACTAACACCACACTGTCCGGTACGGCTGCAGACGGTTCCCAGGTTTCGGTAAAAGTAAACGACGCAGTAAATCAGGTAAACGTTACATCGGGGGCTTGGTCATACACGCTGGCCGGCGAGAGCAAAGATTACAACATAGAAATTTCTCAGGGCGCTGAAAAAATCTCCTTTGTGTTACATTTAGGTCAAACGCTTCCCGACAACATTAGCGGTGGCTCATCTCCGCAGTCCGAAGGAGTGCCGGAAACCGGGTATAACCAGATTATTGCTATAAGTCTGGGTGTAGGAATAATTCTTCTGGCGTCATACTTTTATTTTTGGGGTGATCTTAAGAAGAAAACTGTTTTTGAAGCCAGAATGATCCGCGAGGATTAATCTTCCACAAAAGGCACGAACGCAAATCCCGGAAAAAATAAGCTGTCGAAGTCTGTTTCCGAATTCCTGACCATTCTGTATATTCCGTTGTCCTTCGGAAAGACCATTATTCCACCGACCTTTAGTTGTTCTTTCCACGCTTCCGGCACTTCGCGGACCTCGGCGGCGGCGATTATTCTGTCAAATCCGCCAAGCTCTTTTGATACGTCCGGAAGGCCCGGCCTTGCGTTTCCTTCGTAGAAAGAGAGGTTGTCCGTTATTAAAGGATATTTACTGACGTTTTCTTTGGCATAAGCGCTTAGCTGAGGGATTATCTCTACGGTGTAAGTGTGGCCGTTCTCACCGGACATAAAAGCCACTAATGAAGCTTGCCATCCCGAACCGGTTCCTACATCCAGAATTTTATTTCCCTGTTTAACATCCAACAGTTCCAGCATGAATACCACTGTGAACGGTTGGGAAATTGTCTGTCCGTAGCCTATCGATAATGCCGCATCAGCATAGGGGTCTCCCCTATTCTCGGGGAGCACAAAATCCGATCTGTCTATTTCCAGCAAGGCCTGTTCAATAGAAAAAGATTTAAGTACGCCCGAAGATTTTAATTTATCTATAAGCTCGTGTTTGATCATGATCTTATTTTATCGGCCAGATTTTTAAGAGCTTCGTTTGTCGGTTTTTCTCTGTGTTCTGTGAGTGTATCTGCGGCCGTTCTGTTTCCGTAGTAGGGATAAAGTTTTACATGCATGTGCGCAACTTCCAGTCCCTCGATAGCTGTTAAGACCCGTTCACACATGAGTTTTTCTTTCAGAAGCCCGGCAGTTTTTTTAGCCGCCCCCATTACCGCGCAAATAACCTCGATGTCGTTGGAGTAAAAATCACTGTCATAATGTTTTTTGGGGATAACGACCGTCATTCCTTCAGTCGTCGGATTTATGTCCAAAAATGAAACATGGGTTTCGTCCTCGTAAATTATTTCGGAAGGAATTTCACGTTCTGCAATCCTGCAAAATATGCAATCTTTCATGGTGTTATTGTATCAATTTTGTGGAAAATGAAGTAATCGTTGGAGCCGGCATTTTTTCCATCATCACTGAATGAGGACGTCAAGGTTAGCCCTCTTTGTCCCATCAAATCAACAATATCATTCTTCTCCTTCTCACTGTAGAGATGACAGTATCGTCGGAGGTGAGGATTATTGTCCCAGCCTAGCAGGAAATCGTTCTCCCCGAGTTTTTCCACAGCCTTTTCTATATCGAAGTTCCAGAAAGTTAAAATGAGATATCCACCGGATCCGACCGTTTCGGCAATGTTATTAAAAAATCCATCTCTAAGCTTTGAGCCGGGTATGTGATGGGTAGCGCCGAAGCATACGACCAGATCGAATCTTCCCGCCAAAGGTTTTTCGAGTATGTCTTTTTTTAAGAACACTCCGTCAGGATATTTACCCCGACCTTCTTCCAGCAACCCCTCGTCATTATCAAGTCCGGTGTATTTTATTTCCCGCGAAGACAGACGTTCTTTCAAAAATCCCAGGAACCTTCCGTTGCCGCAGCCGACATCTAGCACGGTAATGGTAGAATGATCGATGAAGGATATAACATCAACTGCCCTACCCCATCCTTTCCAGTAACTCTGGCGGGTACTTGAGAACGGAGCTTTTTTGTAGAAAGCTTTGTTAAGTTTTAAAATCTCATTAATTTGAGCCTGATCCATAATATGAAAAAACAATTTGACGACAGTCCTAAGATGATATCAATGATACGCGATATTTCCAAAGCCGCTACCGAAAAGGAAGTACTGAAGGTTTTATTTAGCAATTCACGGGGTTTGGACGACACTTTTTCCAAAACAACCCTTTTGGAGGAATACAGAAAATTGAAGGAAGGCGGAAAGCTTGTTCTGACAAGCAAATACGAGGATCGTTTTTTGGAAAATATAAAGACGAAGAAGGTACGAACAATGTCCGGCGTCACGCCCATAACCGTCCTTACCAAACCGTATCCGTGCCCCGGCAAATGTATTTTTTGTCCGAGCGATGTACGGATGCCCAAAAGTTATTTATCAAGCGAACCGGGGGCGCAGCGGGCGCACGACAACAAATTTGATCCTTATTACCAGACGTACAACCGACTCGTTGCCTACGAAAAAACAGGGCACCCTGTAAGCAAAATAGAACTTATTGTCCTTGGGGGAACGTGGACTTCCTACCCGGAAGCATACCAGCTTTGGTTTATAAAAAGATGCTTTGACGCGATGAACGATTTCAAACCGGGAGCCGGTTCGCCCTATTTAATTGTTAAAGCCGAGCTTCCGTATGACGAGAAGAAACTTGTGAATATGACCGGAACTTATAACGCGGTTGTTGGGCTTTCTCGGAATGATAAAAAGACTGCGGGCGAAGATTCTACCTGGGAAGAGCTATTCGCATCCCATGCTAAAAACGTTAACGCCTTGTGTAAATGTACAGGACTGGTCATCGAGACACGCCCCGACGAGATAACAAAAGACGAAATAGTGAGAATGAGACGTCTGGGTGCCACAAAAGTGCAGATAGGTATTCAGAGCTTGAACGACAGGGTGTTGAAACTAAATAAGCGTGGGCACACTGCTGCCAAAACCACCGAAGCCTTTTCGTTATTAAGAGAGGCCGGTTTCAAGATACACGCCCACTGGATGCCTAACTTGTACGGTTCCGATCCGGCGGCGGATATAAAGGATTTTTCCAAATTATTTAGCGACAAAAAGTTCAGACCCGACGAGCTGAAAATCTATCCATGTTCTTTAGTAGAGGGCACCGAACTTATGGAGCACTATAAAACAGATGCCTGGAAGCCCTACACCGAGAAAGAACTTTTGCACGTTTTTAAAAGTATTCTTCCGACAGTCCCGCGCTACTGCCGTGTTACCCGAGTTGTGCGCGATATTTCGGGTTTGGATATTGTGGCCGGTAATAAAAAGACCAACTTTAGGCAGATCGCCGAGGCCGACCTTGAAAAAGATAAGACAAAACTAAAGGAAATACGTTCCAGGGAGATTAGAGACAAAAAAGTAAACAGGGAGGAGCTATTCTATAAAGAAACGACTTACCTGACCGACGGCACAAAAGAGTATTTCCTGGAATTTGTAACGGAGGACGATCGGATCGCCGCTTTTCTCAGACTTTCTCTGCCGGAAAGATCGGCGAAAGTGGAAGAAATCTCGGGTTCCGCAGTAATAAGGGAGATACACGTTTACGGAGGCAGTGTTGTAGTGGGCACGGGGGAAGAGGGCAAAGCTCAGCACGTAGGTTTGGGGAAAGAGCTTATAAAGAAAGCCTCAAACATCTCCCGCGGGGCAGGATTTAAGAGGCTTTCAGTCATTTCCTCGGTAGGAACGCGCGGGTACTACACCGGTATCGGCTTCACACAGGGAGCCTTATACCAGCATTTAAAACTTTAGAAGTTCCTCTGCATACTTACCTATTAAAGGTAAGGGCTGTTTTTTCTCGGAAGCGGCGTTGAGTATTCCCATGACCCACAGGACCACGAGAGCCATCCAGGCCAGCATTCCGACTATCCACCCAATGATGGGTATCGATGATATCACTCCTATTCCGACTCCTACTAACAGGATCATAATCGCTTGTTTAACGTGATATTTAACAAAATCGTTGTCTTTATACTCGGTGAGGAGAGGAAGGAAAAATATAAAATAGGCTACTATAGCCATTATTTTCGAATTGTCAGCTGAATTATCCACGGGGTTGTTTGTAGGCGCAGCATTATTTTCGGGCTGGATTCCGTTGTTTGTCGGTTCTACTACTTGACTTTCGTCCACAATATCACCTCCTCTAAATATTTAAATGTTTCTACTCATCCGATTCAACTATCTCTATACTTAATATCTTAACAGGTTTTACGGGTTTTGAGGGTTCTCCTCCGGAACTTACCGTAACTTCCGCTTCGGCGATCCTGTCCACTACTTCCAGACCTTCGCTTACTTTGCCGAAGATCACGTAATTTTTTTGGAGGGGATAGTCTTTATGCATAATAAAAAACTGGCTCCCGTTGGTATTGGGACCGGCGTTAGCCATCGCGATAGTTCCTCTTGTATATTCCCCGTCGAACAGTTCATCAGCGAAACTGTAACCGGGACCACCCGATCCGGTGCCCTCGGGGTCCCCGCCCTGTATCATGAAACCTTTCATAACTCTGTGAAATATCACATTGTTGTAGAAATCCGCTCTTGAGAGAGTAACAAAATTGTTTACCGTTATCGGAGTTTTGTCCGCGTAAAGATCAATTTTTATAACACCTTCCGTGGTTGTCATTACCGCCGAGTACTTTTTATTGATATCTAAGTTCATTTTTGGGGGCTCCTTCTGAATGTTTCCCGTAGGATTAATTTGATAATTATCTTTTTCCGACGGACTTGATTCCGCCGTATCCAGTTTTTGTAAAACGTTTTTTGTACTCTCCTTTTCCTGTACAGTACGCTTAGGTATTTTAGAACCGAAGACCGCCAGTCCTATTAAAAGAAGTATAGGTAAAAGTATAGCTATGTATACAGCTTTGTTGTTCATGGTTTAAAACATCGGTCGGTAATGCGGAATTATTTAAATAACCGCCACCTCAAACCGCCCTCAACTTTATCTTTATATAGAGCAGTAAAAAGACACCCTAAAATTACTACGTCTAAAATGAATCTAAACTCCTCCTTTTCTGTGTTGCTCTCTTCCCAAATATTATTCGTATACGCCGACAATAATATCAGAATAAGAAGAACAAGTGTAGCCACCCACCCTTCCCATGTGAAAGGCACAAAACCATAGCCAAGCATTTTAGATTTGAACCAATACTTTTTCATAAATTAAGTATACAAAATGTAACGAAAATCTAATAAACTTAAAGTGTGAGCCCAAGACACTTTCTAACCGATCCCGGAACTTTAGTCGTTTTCACTTATGCTCCTGCAGGACTAGGACACCTACGTGTTACGGATTCCCTGTCGGCGGGCCTTCCTAAGGGCGTAAAAACCGTGCTTTTAGGGTCCTCGGATAAAGGAATAGAGGCGATCCATAAATTTATAAGTATCCATGTCATTACAAGGCGGTTAATGGAATGGTTTCAGCGCGGACATCCCCAAAAAATATTCACATCATTTTATAGAAGGTATCTAAGATCCGGTTCGGACGAGATGAAAAGAAAGATAGAAGAGATATTTGAACAGCAGATAGATGTACCAAAAACACTTGTAATCGTTGCTACCCATTTCGGGCTCGCTCACAAAATAGCTGCGGTAAAAAAAGAAATTGAAGAAAAAACAAGCGCAAAAATAATATTAGTAGTTCAGGTTACCGACGATACACCTCAATATATTTGGTACGTTCCGGGGGCCGACACAATATTTGTGCCAAGCAGGGAAACAATGCTTGAGCTAAAAGAGTATGCATTGAAAAGCAATCTGGAAAAAGTAAAAATAGAGGTACTCCCCTATCCGATTAATCCGTCTTTAAGTAAAAAACTAAATAGTAAAGATTTTGAACAACGTGAAAGACAAATGTCAGCAGACTCACGTGAGGTCATTGATTTCTGCTTACCCGTTCCCGGTGCTGCCGTAGGAATGGACTTTCTGCACCACCTGATCCCCCAGCTTCAGTCTAAATACTCCAACTTTCGATTTCACGTCGTGTGTAAGGATGCACCGTTCACGCGTCAGTTTACTCAGAACGTGAGGTCTTTTCCCAATGTGATGCTGCACACTTCCAAACATGACCGGGAAATAGTGGATGCCTACGAAAAGATTTACGAAGACTATATTATTTCCTTTGAGGTTACAAAACCAAGCGAGCAGTCATTTAAGGCACTATACGATTTTGATATGAAGGGTGGTTCTTTTCTTTTATTTTCCAATCCGGTAGGTAGACAGGAAAGAGACAATCTGGATTTCTTGCGAAGACACAGGCTTATATTTGACCAAAAAGTAACGCAAAGGCTTTGGAACTACGCGGACGCGGGGAGAACATTAAGCGGAGCGTTGAAGGACAGATTAATTCCCGGAGGCAGTACGATAAGATGTGTTCAACTTCCATTCGGCTCACAGCGCGCTGCCAACTTTATATGGTGGTGCATGAAAAATAGGGTATTTGAAAGCATTGTCCGTAATTATTCAAAAATAGCCGCCAACCGGGATTTCGAAACCCGTTCCGACGGAGTGGCCCTTTTTTGGTCTAAGGTATCTTTGCTAGTATAATAAAACCATGGAAAACACGTCCCCGAAAAAACTTCCTCTGACAGGCATATTTATAGTATTTGTAGTAACCGCGGTATTTTTGAGTGCAGTTATCTTTATATTGAAGGATATAAAACTTGAAACCGCTTCCCAAGAACCAGATCCCTTGGAAATAACCAAGATAGAAACAGAGAGAGGCAATGCTGTTATAACCGGTTCGCTGGGGTATCCGAGCGAATTTATACCTGAGAATATGGAAGTATGTGCCGTCGAGGTTGCCGGCCAGGGAGCTCACTGCAGTAACGAACATTTGAAAGATAAAGCATATACATACGGAGTGGGTTACAGACTGACACTGCCTGCGGGCGAATACTATGTTTACGCCTACGTTCCTAACCAACCAGACGCGACAGGACAAACGTACAAGGCTTACTATTCTGAATTTGTTACATGTGGAATGGAAGTTTCGTGTTCCGGTCACGAACCTATTAAGGTTACGGTTAGGCAGGGGGAGATCGTAAGCAACGTGGACCCCCAGGACTGGTATAAGTAAATGTATATATCTGTAGACATGGGTGGTACAAAAACCCGAATAGCTTCGTCCGAAGATCTATGCACCCTTTTGAAAGTAAAAAGGTTTTACACCAATAAAAATCCCGTTACTCAAAAGGAGATAATATCTTCGGGAATTAGAGAACTTACATCGGAAAAAGAACCGTCGTTTGTTTGTTTTGGCGTTCCGGGTATTGTCGACAGGCAGACAGGAAATTTTGTTGTTGTCCCGAACTATAGAGACGTGAGCGGAAAACCCTTCACCACCCTTTTAGACGAAAGATTTTTGACCAACTCTTTTGTCGAGAACGACGCAACCTTGGGTGCCATAGGGGAGGCTGTTTTGGGCGCAGGTAAAGACTTTCAGCGCGTGGGCTATTTAACTTTCGGAACAGGTACCGGCGGCGCTTTGGTCATAAAAAACGGTACGGGACCGTTCGAATATATCAGTGACGAACCTGGACACATAATAATAGTAGAGGGAGGACGTACATCGCCGGGATGTAAACATGCCGGTTGTTTCGAAGCGTACACTTCCGGCCATTCTTTCGAAGCTTTGTTCAACATAAAACCCCAGAACTGCTCGGATAAAAGTGTGTGGGCCAAATATGCAGAATATGTAAACCTCGGATTAAATAAAATTCACGCCACGTGGAAGTGCGACGTTTTTGTGATCGGAGGAAGTATGGCTCTTGAGTACGAATTATTCTGTGAATTTCTCAAAGCTCCCGTGCCTGTTGTGAGGTCTTTGACACTGGATGACGCGGGTGTTTATGGGGGATTCGTACTTACAAAGCAAATTTTGTCCGGCGGCCAAAAATACTAGTTTTGTCTAAACAGAGCTTTTGCCATGTCCCAATAGGTAGGCGTTGAGTTTTGTTCCTTTTCCCAAAGCCACCATTCAGCCCCCCAAAAATAGAGGTCGCGGAAACCGCTTTTCTGTGCATAAGTAATGGTCGACAGAAAATCCGTGACCGACATTGTTTGATTTTTTTCCTCGTTAGAAAGCTTTGAATTTATTGCGGGACCCCATGGTTCGGCCTGAAGCTCAGTGACGATTATTCTTTCAATGGGGACGCCCGTCATACGGGCGCGCACCCCATATGACCAGTGGGACAGGGGGTACTGAAAGTAAAAGGCGCTTTTTGTCAGAGTGCCCCAGAAATCATACCAGATCTTTCTATACATTGATATTCCAAGGTAATCGGCCATTTGGTAACTGGGGAACCAAAAACCGCCTTCGCCGCTGTCCTGGATAAGGATGGGCCTTTCGTCCAACGCACGGACGAGCTGTATTTCCTGCTCTACGGTAGCTTTTTTCACGGGAAGGCACTCTCCGAAGGGAAAGAAGGGTTCATTTTCAACCTGCCACATTTTTACGGAATTGTAACTTTGAAGTTCCATAACGGTTCTGATAACGTATTCGAAAAGCTCTTTGTCCCTTTCAGTCTCACTACTCATGCCTCTCCACCAGCTCGGTTCAAAGCATTCCGGATAGCGCGGAACTTTTCTGCCGATCGCTAAAATTACGTTCGCGTTTCTTTTATCGGCTTGTTCCAGCTGCCATTTTATATCTCTATAATTATAATTTTCCGGTGTAACTTCTATCTCATCCCAGTAAGCGATTAACCTTAGGTTTCGGGCACCCAGGTCGTCGAGCACTTTTATGTAGGCGTCCTTCCAATCTAACCCTATTTGTGAGGCGTACTTGTTGGAAAAAGTGACACCGTAACGGTTATCGATCCTAAGATCGGGTTTAAGAAAATAAAAAAGTACAAACGGGAACGCTATCAATATCACGATAGTTATTAAAACTATGCGGGTTAGAGACAATCCGAAAAGTTTTCTAATGTATTCCCAAGCCTTTGACGCCTGTTTTTTGAGGGCAGTCTGTCTGCGGAACATATTTTATTTTACTATCCCATTCTTACATATTTCAGCGTAATCATAAAAGGATTTTCTCGGTATACGTTTTAGACCGTTACTGCGGCTCACTTCGACTAACCCGAATCTGGGCCAAAAACCGTGGTGCCATTCGTAATTATCCAGCAGGGACCAGTAAAAATAACCTTTGATTTTTACACCGCGGGAAAGAGCGGCATGTGCCTGAGTTAACATTTTTTTAATGAAATCGGTTCTTTGAGTGTCGTGGTTGTCGGCTAAGCCGTTTTCAGTTATGTAAATGGGCAAGTTATATTTTTTCAAATTCATTAAAATTTTATAAAGACCGTCGTAATTTATCCACCACCCCAGATCATTCACAGGATTATCGGGATTGCGTATTTTAAGTTTCACAACTCTGTTAGTGAAGTAATAATTGAGTCCTATAAAGTCCAGATTTTTAGAAACAGGCTTTAAAAAGAAATCGCTGTTGAAAAAATATAATATATTTGCAAGAAACTTATCCAGGATGGTGTAGGTTGAGTACTCGTACCATGAAATGTTTTTAACGATACCGATAGGTTTTTTGCACACCTCCTTTATTTTTCTATAAGCTAGGTTGTGAGTTCTCATCATGTTTATCTGAACTACCACGGACATAAGCAAACTCTTTTTATTGGGAGGCCAGGTTCCGACGATATAAGACATTGCGGCGTAGACCTGAGGCTCGTTTATAGTGATAATTGCGTCGCAGTATTCCCCAAGGTATTCGGCACTTTTTAGAGCGTAGGCTGAAAATAATTCCGGCGTTTTAGAGTTAAGCCACCCTCCCATTTCGGCTAGCCAAATCGGATTTGTAAAATGGTGGAAAGTTACAAATGTTTTTAAACCTTTTTCTTTTGCGGTTTTTAATACCTTTTTATAGTGTTCCAAAGCTTTGTTATCGTACACGCCCTTTCTGGGTTCTATTCTCGCCCATTCGATGCTTAATCTTACTGCGTTGGTATTTAGTTGTTTACATAGCTCAAAATCTTCGGCGTATCTATTGTATGAATCACAGGCTAACCCCGATGCTTCCAGGGGCAGATCTCTTCTTCCGTCTTTTTCCACCTCCCATTTCCACCAATCACAATTTGTATTATTACCTTCGGTTTGATGAGCGGAAGTTGCGGTGCCCCATATAAAATCTTTTGGAAATTCCATGCTTATAGTATACAGTCGCGTGGCTGACCGCGGAAGAATATTTCACTTCTTCGGCGTAGCCGAAGAGAGGCGTTCACTTCTTCGGCGTAGCCGAAGAGAGCGTGACTTCAACGGGTAATTAGGTATAATTGTAGATATGAAACTACTGCTCAAACTTGTCATCGCCACCTTGGCGATATTTGTTGCTTCCCGAATTATTCCCGGCGTCGTGGTGGAAGATTTGGTCACGGCTATCATCGTCGCTATCGTCTTAGGTACCCTAAACCTTTTCGTAAAACCAATACTCATACTTTTAACTCTTCCCATAAATATTCTGACGTTCGGTCTTTTCACGTTCTTCATAAGCGCATTTATCACGATTTTGACGGCTTCGATAGTCCCCGGGTTTCAGATCGCGAGTATCTGGACCGCCATTCTATTTAGTATCGTGGTTTCAATTATTAACTCGTTTCTTAACAGAGTTGTTGATTAACTGTCCGGATGCATTCAGGAAAATTTACAAAAATCATTGCCACCCTCGGTCCTTCGAGTAGTGACGAAAAGGTTATAAAAGAACTCATAACTTCCGGTGTCAATTTATTCCGTTTCAATCTTAAGCATGCCGATATGCAGTGGCACCTGGAACATATTAAAAAAGTTCGGGAAGTGAGCGGACAGATGGGGATCAGTACGGGTGTGATCGTAGACCTACAAGGTCCGGAGTGTGTTTTGATCATCCCGGAGGCAAAAGAACTTGCAATTGAAAAGGATGGTTTATTAAAAATAAATACGGATGTTCATTTTAATCCTCCTGAAGTTTATAGTCAGCTCAAGGCAGGGGATGTTCTTGTCGTGGATGACGGGAAGATAGAACTTGAAGTCACCGGTCAAAAAGAGGAGCTTTATTTAAAAGTTGTCAACGCGGGTTTATTAAAATCAGGTAAGGGCGTTTCGTTCAAAGGTAAAAAAATATCTACGGAAACAATCAGCGAGGAAGAAAAAGGAAAGATAAAGGAATTTTTGAAAGCATCCCCGGACTTTTTTGCTTTATCTTTTGTCAGAGACCATACGGACGTCAGTAATCTGGCTAAGTTTTTGTCGGATAATGGGTCAAACGCCGGCATTATTTCCAAGATCGAAACTCAGGGGGGCATAGATGACCTCGATCTCATTGTCGAAGAAAGTGACGGAATTATGGTGGCGCGGGGCGATCTTGGAGTTGAAGTATCATTGGAAAAGATCACTTATTACCAGAAGAGAATTATCGAAAAATGCCGGGCTTCGGCTAAACCGGTGATAGTTGCGACACAAATGCTTGAGTCCATGACTTTAAACCCCTCCCCTACCCGTGCCGAGGTTTCGGATATCTCAAATGCCGTGCGTGACGGGGCGGATGCCGTGATGTTGTCGGGAGAAACGGCAATAGGAAAATATCCCATTGAATCCGTAAGGTTTATGCACAAGATCGTAAGTTTCAATGAAAAGGCTTTGCGTGTTCCGGCCGCTCTGGAGTTTTCGGAAGATCGTACTTTCAGCATAGTAAAGGCGGCTGTAGATATTATTAAGTCCGACAACGGGCGTTCTCTTTCAAAAATACTGGTAGCCACCGAAACGGGTAAGACGGCGCGTATCTTTTCTTCCTTCCGCCCTGAGATACCGATAATAGCTTTAACTCAAAATGAGGACACGTTGAAAAAATTGGGACTATCGTACGGCGTCCTTCCCAATAAAATTGAATTTCCCGAGCACGGGCTGGTTGATGTGACTGAGATCGCTCACGTTCTTTTGGAAAGAGGAATTCTCTCCAAGGGTGAGAATATTATTGTAGTACACGGTAAAAGGTGGCAGGACCCCGGTAACACCAACTCTTTATATATCTTTAATGTGAACTAATTTTTTTCTGTGTCGCAGGGTGCCCCCCACACGCCGAGCTTGTCTTTTTTTGCAGTGTTCTGTGCGTTAACGAACAGCTCTTTGTATTTGTAATCTTTGTCGTAGGTATATTCTTTTGCCCCGCCTATTTCTATGATCTTTTCGTTAACATTTAATCCTCTGCCCGTGTGAATATAGCGTAAAAGCCGTCCGTACTTGTCTTTTTCACCCTGGGTGAGGTCGCTTTCTAATAAAATAGTCTGTTCGGCCAGCAATTTTTCCAGTTCCGATCTGCTCCAATCTCCCCTGCAGTCGTCGCTTTCGGGGGCATTAAGGCCTATCAATCGGACACTTTGCTCGGTGTCCCCGACAATTACTTTTATTGTGTCGCCGTCGATAACTTTGAACAACGTTATCTGTTCTTTATTACTGCCGGTGCTTGAAGAAGAGAGGATTTCCGGAAATTGTTTAAGACTTTGGTTTAGCGCGATACCCAATCCGATAACCAGAAAGACGTAAAAGAAAACATATGAAAATTTTTTTAATCCGGAACTTTTCACAACTTTAGTATAAGTTAACTTCCGTAATGTTAATATGACAAAGCGTAAATTAGGTAGAGCGCCGCGATAGAGAGTAAAGGCCAGAACCGTTTATTTTCAAGAAACTTATATCTCACACTCAGAAATCTGTTGAACCTTACGAATTCTAATATAATTAGAAATCCCAGCATCGCGAAAATAATACGATTTAAAACTGGCGGAAGATTTATAGATTTCGGAACCAGCGTTACGTGAATTAATATTAGGACACCGGCTAAATAAACAAATCGATGTAGGCGTTTCCAGTATTTTCCCAGCCGGTTCACCATAAAGGGCGGGGATGTTAATGCCATCGCGATCAGGATTAGAAGTGCGGCAGACCCGATAATATATGGCAGGCGCTCATTCAGGCTGAGCACGGCAATTCCCTGAAAACCCCCCAAGGTGTCTCTGAAAGCCGTAAGGGCATGAGTAAGCGCGAAAAAGAATGAGGATATGCCTAGGGCCTTTCTGGCTCTTAAAATAGTCAATTTATAGGGTACGTTTGGAAAAACTATGGTCACAGGACTGACCATAAGCGTAAGATACAGAAAGAACACTGCCAGAAAGGCGTACCTCGAAGCCGGGGTCAGGTAATCGAACGGCCAAAGGCCAATGTATGCGTAACCCCAAAGTACAACGGCCTCAAGATATACAAGTCTTCTTACCTGTTTGTTCATTTACCCCCTACTCTACAGTTAGTGTGCCGACCATTCCCATTTTTCTGTGCTCACCCACCGAGCAGTAGTATTCGAACACACCTGCTTTGTCTGCAGTAAATTCGACTGTATCAGTCTCCCCCGCTTTGAGCAATTTTGTTGCAACATTAAATTCATCAAGCCTGAGGTCGTGCGTGCCTTCCATATTCCTGAATGTAATTATTATTTTGTCCCCAACCTTCGCAGATATTGTGTTGGGTAGAAATTTAAACGGACTGCCATCAATGGTTACTCTAACTTCGTTCTGCGGAGTCTGTTTTTGTTCCGAGCTTGGTTCTGGTTCTTCCTGATCATCAGTTATTGTCCGGATCTGAGGGGCTGACACATTTTCGGTCACAGCATTTTTCTTTGCGGGAAGTTTAAGTAGGAAATAAATTCCCACGCCTCCTAAAATAAGTAACAGCGGTAAATAAGGAAAGCTTTGATTTTTTGGTTTTTGAGATTCCATAAATATCCTGCGTAATTTTATTAAATAGATACTTGTCAATATGATACTCTAAATTTCCGCCGATGCAATATGTCTTAGCCCGTTTGACTAAAGAACCCCCGTAGGGTACTATCTACTGTTTCGACGAATCCTGCCGAAAAGGCTTAAATAAGGCTTAAATAATAATTTAAGTAAAAGCCTTCCCTACCTTACCAACTACTTGCTGCGAGATGTAGCAACTTAAAAGTAAGAAGGGGGTGAGTAACATGAAAAGAGCCATAATATACATGGCTGTTGTAACTGTGGCTATTGGCATGCTGTTTACAGTAAAAACCAAAGCCGTCGCAATTGCCGGTAATGGGGCGCCTAACGGTGCTCACTACAACCTAAACATTATCGGCGTTACCAAGGACAAAACCGCATTTATGGACTCCGGCATCGGACACAGAATTTTTGTCCCGTTGTCAGGGAAAATAAAGATAAACCTTTTACCCGGAGCTGACTTCGCAGTTTTAGACGCGAACGGTACCGACAGTAACGGGGCAACTTTTAGTTTGCCTAACCCCGATCCCGATAATGACGGTGTAACTTCTTACACTGTTTGGGCGAGAGCTTTAGGTAAACCGGGCGGTAAATCCGTCACGACCCCTTGTGCATATTTGGACGGTGTTGAGTACTGCTCAACATCAAATGTTGTGTTGGTTAGAGATAAGGGCAAGAGCTCTTTCACTAACGTAACTTCACAACTCTTGTATGTATATATAGATCTCGATGGAGATGGGGTTGAAGAAAGATACCCGTTGTTCGATTCCGCACTTCAGGATTATTTCTGGAGCTACGACAACAACGGATTGAAGTTAGCCCAGTTTAGGTTCTATCAGAACTAATTAGTAGAACTAAAGCGGGAGTTTGTTTTAGGCCTCAGGTGCCCCCGGTTTTCCGGCTTAGCCTGTTTACATGAGCAGCCCGTTTTTTTACGGGCTGCTCTTCCCTTTTTTAAGCCCGTTGAATCCTCAGTGCCTTTTAATGTACAATTCATTAATGCCTAACAATTTAAAAAAGAAGTCTTATACGCTCTTCTCTCTCCATTTACCAATTTTGATAGCCGTTTTTGCCGTTGTTGCAGGCGGTTCTTATATTGTTACCAACACATTTACAAAGGAAATGCCGCAGGTACAGGGCACAAGAACCGAAAAAGGCCCGCGATCCTTATTGAGCCTGCTTACTAAAAAAGATAAGTCTTCTGAATCCGCAGGTGTCGAGGCTACTGTAACTCCTAGCACTACAGCCCGGGAGCATAAAAGAGCTGTGGAGAATGTTGTAAGAGAGATTAAAACAGTTGCCAGAATAGAAGAAGCAAGGGGCAACAAGGAGGTAAGCGAAGAGCTGGTCACCATAGCCGAAGAACAGATAGAGTCCGTGGGAGAAACCGTCGAGGCTATAGATGAGGTCGAGAACGAGCCCAAATGGAAAACCATTCTTTTAGGCGGAGATTATAAAAATTTGGGGGAGCTGAGAAGCACTATTGCGAAAAATACAAATACTATAAGAAAGTTGACCAATACAGCAGAAAAAATCACTGCCGAGGGCGGAGACGCAACTATCCAGGACAGTTTACTCCAACTGAATGCGGAAAGAGCCAAGATAATAGCATTTATAAAAGCCAGTGAAAGTCAATTCAGTATATTAGGATGGGCGTCGAAACTCCTTGCAGGCTATACGTCTACACTGCTGGATGAGGACAACGGCGATGAAACAGAGGGAACAGGAAGTTCAGCTCCCGTCGGAGGAACTGAAGGAATAGGAGATACTGCTCCGTCCTCTACAGATACGACCGGAACAGGGAATACTGAACCGGGATCCGGTGAAACCGAAACACCGGAGTCTGCGCCCGGCGACCAAATAACGACGGAATAAAAGAAATTATTTGAACAGACCGCTGAAATCCTGTTTTGCGCGTATTATGTGTATCGGAACTCCTTCCCGTTTTATTTCCGACACCACGGGGAAGGTGGTTTGGTATGTGACGTCCTCGGTTTGTTCTCTTAGTTTCTCTTTAAATGTGTCGCAGATTATTACATCAGCATCGCGAGATCTTCCCACAAGTTCGTATTGGAACTGGGAGTAATAAACTACCGCGAATTGGTTATCGCAGGCGTAAACCTTTAGGTCTTTTACACCCTTTTGTTTGACAGTCTCAAGCACACGTTGTGCCGATTCCTTGTAGGCGGCACCCCAATAGTCTGACTCAAATTTCTTATCAACCCCTCTCAATCCTCCCGTTAATTCATTGTAGTAAATGTACTCATATGGATGAAGGTGGATCATTCTGACCAGCGTGAAAAATAAATATGCCGAAACAGCGCCCCATAAAACAAATTTATGTTTTGTCTTAAGTCTGTTGTAAAGGTCTATTAAAAAGAAAGCCGCGAGAAGTACCAAACAAACTGCAAGATACAAAAAATGTCTGATCCCGTTATACACTACCGGATGCAGTACAAAATAAATAATAAAATTGATAAGGACAATTGTTGTTATTACAAAGACCGGGTGCGAAAAGTTATATCGGAGCTTTTTTCTGACCACAAGAAGCAAGCCGGAAGCGAGGGAAAACAGAATGGTCAGCGGCAGTTGTATTGATAAAAGAACGGGCAAATAATGCCAGGGTCTTTCTTCTTTTGAAAGAAATTTACCCATGTAAAGAATTTCATGGTTCCATGTTTGGAATCCTGCTGTTTCTGTGATTATATATATAAGATTTGCGAAAAAATTAGCACCGAGGAAGGGTACACTGAGCACCCAGATAAAAAACGATAGCATCAAAATAATCGTGGAATTTAAAAAAGTTTCTCCGACCTTTTCTCTATTGGCCACGGATCGGAACAGATTGAGTAAAAAATACGTAATAAAAAGAGAAAATCCCACAATTCTCGTACTTTGGGCAATTCCGAAAACTACACCCAGCGTAAGAATTTCTACTGACCTGTTTCTCGGGTTTTTCAGGAAATAGCTGATAAGGAAAATTCCGAGAAGAAAAATAACAGCAAACGGGATATCCTTCGGGTTTGCCGGTATGTGACCGGTAACGGCCGGTGTGAAGAACAGAAGTATCGGGCCTATTACTGCTCTCGAACCGTCCCTGTAAACTAAATATAATACCGAGTATGAAAAAATGAAAAGGAAAAGCCCCAGGATTAGATTTTGCAGATGAAACCACTCGAAATAAAAGGAAGGGTTAAGAATGTTTAGAAGTGCGGGGTAAACTCTGGAGTAAGTGCTGAACAACGGGAGCTGGTGATAGTACTTGATGTTGTCGGACCTGTCATTGACGAGCTTCTCGGTATTTTCTAAAGTTGTGGGAGCGGACAGGTAGGATGAAAGGTATTTTCCCGCGTCATACTCGACTTTTTCATCGTAGGTTACCCCAAAGTCTTTATATAAAAGAAAGGAAAGCGCGAGATATATTATCGAAAAGACAATGATATAAACATGCTTTTTTATAAATACCGCCGGTCTTTTCAGTAATTTCATTATCGTCTACAGACTATTCGCAGTTGAAGTTAGACAAACATTCGGTCTTCTCTTCTTCGGTCTGCATCATGCCGCAAATTGCGCACATGTTCCCTGTGTCTCCATCCCCTCCGGTGGGTTTTGTTATCTCGGACATATCTACAAACTCTACACCTGCGGGAAGCTCGAATAGCGATTGATCGGGAATCCAGGGAAGACATTTATAATCCAGTTTTTCCTGAAGGGCTTTAGCTTCTTCAGTTATCCCAGACGGTGTTCCGGCAGCCGCGTTGTCAATTGCTTCCTGATCTAATGCAATTTTGTAGCCCTGAGGGGACGCTGAGGTCCATGTATACATTACGTTATCTGCTGAGATGAAATGGCTGTCTATACTGGTGTTGTTTTCCATTGTGATGGTGCTGTCACCTCTCATCTTAGTTCCCGAAACGTAGATGTTTCCCGTACCGATGGTTCCTTCTTGCTCATTCATGGTGTACGTACATTTTAATGATTTTCCTAAGCTTAATAGATCGGTGATTTTGCCTGAGAAAAGGCTCTCTTCATTTTGTTTTTCAGTTACTGCCGGGGGATTTGCGCCGTTTTCTGCCGGCTCTGTTTTTTTGAGGGTTTTGTATCCGAAATAGGCACCTGCGGGAAGTAAAATCGCTAAGAAAACTATCAGAAGAATTTTTACTATTTTCATACTTAGATTATACATGAAAAATTCGGTACGTTTCGCAGGGCAGAGACAGGAAATTCTTTGTATGGAAAACCCTTGCCCGCATTAGTATCTTTGCTATACTATGGGACAATTGGAAATTTAGAATCGGAGAAAATCTTTGAACGGGGAGGGAGCTATGCTGAAGTCTTTGGTCACATCCATGTTGGTTCTGTTGATGGTAATGGTAGAAAGCAGTGGTGTATTAGCGCGCTTTGATAGCCACGAGCAGCCGTCGATTTTTGCATCTGCCCCGGCTCCTGTTTCAGAATACGTGCCTGAACCGTGTGAGCAGGGATCAAAAGAGCTGTGCTTTGGCGACTACTACAAGGTTCTACCCAAGTCTGCGTATATAAACAAAACAGTCGTCCCGGATACCATCGTTATCCATACTGACGATCAGCCGGGTGGTACACCTGAGAAATGGGTTTCCACAACGACCTGGAATGGTTTGGCCGGGCGCGATAATGGCGGTAGGTCGACACACTTTGGAGTGGGTTTGGACGGCGTAGGTCAGTTCTTGCCCATGTACGAGGGTAGTGTTATCCAGTGCCGGGGTGCAGGTTACAAATACGACAAACACTCAGTACAGATCGAGATGGCGGGTCGTAATTATAACTACATGCTGACCGGCAAAGCCTCGCCCAAGATGGTGCGTTCGATTGAAATCATAACAGCGCAGACCGTGGAGCTGGTAATCGTTCTCATGGAGACATACGACATCTCCATCGAAAACGTTATCGGCCATTACGAGGTAGAAGGCTCGGGTAAAACCGATCCGGGTAATATCTACTTCGAGCAGTACTTTTTGCCTCTGCTTAAAGCTGAGTTAAACCAGTAGCTTTTCGGAGGTACGCATTAAAGCTCCGGTGTTTATGTCCATAACCGGAGCTTTTTTCTTTTTTGCAAATTTATGCTAGTATGTTTGCTCTGGAATATGAAAAAATTATTTGCCCTTATTCTTTTACCCGCGCTTGCAGTTTCAGTCTTTTACTTTTTTCGTGTCAGAGGTGTTCCCCGGGAAAATACGAAAATCACCAACGCGTCAGTCACTTCTGAGAAAAATACAGGCTCAGTTTACAACTCTCCCATCGGTATCGAATATCTGAGATCTCAGAAAATTGAGTCAAACGCCCCCGCTATAGAAGAAGTGCTATCGGACGGTTCGAATTATAAAAGGTATATTGCCAGTTACATAAGTGAAGGGAATAAGGTCTACGGTTTATTGACAGTTCCTATGGAAGCACCGCCGGAAAAGGGTTTCCCTGCGGTAGTGTTTAACCACGGTTATATTCCTCCCGCGCAGTATATTACTACACAAAACTACGCCTCTTATGTTGATTATCTGGCAAAAAATGGATTCGTGGTGTTTAAAATAGATTTTCGTGGGAACGGAGAGTCGGAAGGCGACCCCTCAGGCTCATATTTTTCCTCCGCCTACACAATCGATGCTGTAAGCGCGGTAAAAAGTCTACAGAAATATGAATCTGTAAATCCAGAAAGAATCGGAATGTGGGGGCACAGTATGAGCGGAAATGTTGTTTTAAGGTCAATGCTCATTTCGGAAGATATAAAAGCAGGGGTAATTTGGGCCGGGGCGGTTTATAGTTATGCCGATTTCGCACAGTACGGAATAAGCGATAATAGTTATGTCCATAAGCCCTACGAAACCCGGGAAGGAAAGCAGGAGCAGAACAGGGAAATATCGCCCGAGGTGCAAAAGATCAGAACGGAACCGGACAAAATTGATTTTTCAAACGATTTTTGGTCTGCTGTCTCACTGACCCAAAACATAAAATATTTATCTGGAGCGGTTCAACTACATCATTCTGTAAACGACAGTGTAGTGAACATTGGGTACACCAGGAATCTTGAAGATGTGTTAAAAAGTGCGGGTAAAGATTATTCGGTCTATGAATATGAAGGTGGAGGACACAACATAGTTTCACCTTATTACGAAACAGCAATGCAAAGAACAGTAGAGTTTTTTAAAGAAAAACTTTGAGTTATTTTTGTGTCGGTTGATCTAACTACTTCTCTGCTCTTGTTATCCTTGAGTTTTTCAAGAAAGAAAATTTAATGTAATATCCAAAAACAAATGAGAAGCATACCCGTCCTGTTAAAAATGCTATTTTTTCCGTTTCTGGCGGCGTTGGTCGTATTTGTAATATATCCGCGAGTTGTTAAACAACGTGAAGAAACGATAGATTTGGCTAAAGTAATAAAACAGATGAACTCTGCGGGGGGCTCAGCACCGTCCGAAGAAGGATCACAGCTTGTATCTACCGCAACATTACCTTCGAGAAAGGTTCTAAAAAACGACTATCACGTATTTCAAACCTTTAATAACTGCGGCCCAGCATCCTTATCAATGGCTCTTTCTTATTACGGTATCAAGGTTTCGCAAAAAGAGCTCGGGGATCAGCTAAGACCTTACCAAAACAAACAGGGCGACAACGACGATAAATCGGTTACCTTAGAAGAAATCGGAGAAAAAGCCGAAGAATACGGACTTCTCTACTATCACCGTCCCGCAGGTAATCCGGATCTGATAAAGCAACTCATATTTAATGACATCCCAGTGATCACCAGAACATGGCTTAAATATGGTGAAGACATCGCGCACTTCCGCGTTATAAAAGGTTACGACGACAACGCCGGTGTCTTTATACAGGACGATTCTTATCAGGGCAAAAATTTGGAATATACATACGGAGATTTCAATAAACTATGGGAGGCTTTTAACTATGAATATATTGTGTTAGTGCGTCCTGAGCAAAAAGATGTTGTAGAAAAGATTCTAGGTCAGAGTCTTGATAAAAAAATCGCGTGGGAACTTGCGAAAAAAGAGTCGGAGAAAAAATTGTTCGCCAATCCAGCAAGCGTGTACGACCGTTTCAATCTTTCTGTAGCTAATTATTATTTAGAAGATTATGAAGGGGCTGTTGAAGCTTATGAAGAAATATCGGCCCGGTTACCGTTTAGGATGCTATGGTACCAGATTGAACCCATTATCGCGTATAATAAGTTGGGAGAGGAAGAGAAAGTTTTGGAAATAACAAGCACGATATTGAATAACCACAACAGAGCTTTTTCCGAGTTGTATCAGCTCCGCGGGCGTATTTATATGGAACGCGGAGATTTGGGCACTGCGCGCGGAGAGTTCGAAAAAGCTCTTTACTACAACAAGAATTATCGGCTGGAAGAGGATGAACTGACTGTATTAAATTAACCTTAAGGAGGTGATTTTTATGATGTACGGATTTTATAACATGATGAATTGGGGCGGTTTCGGATGGTTCTTCATGGCACTTTTCTGGATCTTGCTGATTCTGGGAACAATTGAAGTTGTCCGCGTTATTACAAGATCTGAGAGAGATGGCCGTGGTGACGGACCGCGAGGTAAAACCTCCCTTGAGATTCTTAAAGAAAGATATGCGAAGGGCGAAATCGATAAAAAGGAGTTTGAAGAGAAGAAAAAGGATTTGATGTAAAATGTTACGCGGCTAAGTTTTTAGTGAATAAATAGTGTGTTTGAGCTCCAAGTTTTTCTTCGAATTTATTTTGTAGGTCTTTATCTGTTTTTCCTGTATCAAAAACTGCCTTATTCGGTACCGTTTAATTGTTACTACAACAGCTGTTGTACTATATAGCACAGTCTGTTAGTATCTACCTGTGTCGTACGAGGTAGATCAATCCGGAAAACTAGAAAATACATCTGTTCCTACCGTAGTGGCATTTTCTAACAGCAGCAGAAACTCTTTGTATTTAAAGCCGGTTGCAAAACAAAAAATTCAACAACACTTTACGGCGATTAAAAAACCTAAAAGTTATATATACAAGACCTTTGCTTGTTTAATATACCTACTGATAAAAAGGTATAAATTAGAAGGAGTGTTAGTAATAGATATAGAATATCCAGGTAATATGAATCTGATAAAGTCTCACGTGTACAGGATTTTTAAAAAATATGAATTCAAAGTGAGTAAAGTTGATTTTAGATTTGAGTTAGTTGGCAAGAAGAGTCGTGCACATGAAAAGGCTCTTACAGCATTCAGATCAAGAAAATATTCACAAACCAGTATAGTTACTCCGTCGGAAGTACTAAAAATCCTTGAAAAGATATAAAAATCAGGCGTTGTTGGAAACTTAAGTGCACTTTTAAGGTGCGGGTCGATTTCCGGCCTGATTTATTACGGTCATTATATTATTACGTTAGTTTTTGTCAATCTGGCATTGTCTATTTAGTAGTAAATGCCGAAGATGCTTTTACGAGTATAATAAACTAATGGATCCTCAAGCTAAACGTAACACTGTATCCCCCTCCGCTACAAAAGTAACAACCTTTCTTCTTCTTTTGTTCTACCCGCTCGGAATTATAGTGATGTGGTTTTGGCCTAAATGGAAACTTTGGGTGAAGCTGGCCCTGACCGTCCTACCCATACTATTGGGAATTATTTACTTTTCAGTAATAGCTATGGTTGTCGATCCTACTCTCGATGACAAACTCAGGCCGTTGAACAACTGCATTACTGACTGCGACACAGATAAGGAAAAGGATTTATGTGTGCGTGGGTGCCAGGAAAAGTTTATTGAGGAGAATTCTTTTTTGAGGTAAAAAACGACTCGCTATTTCCCCGCACTAAGCCTCCCCCCATCGGTGACTATAGCAGTTACCCGTACCGGTACTTAGGTGAACCGTTAAGAAGCCGATTTGTGTGAGAAAAAGAAAAGGATGTGATGCAGAGGGAAATTATTAGTTTCCATAGCTTATGGCGTTTGTTAACAAGCACCTTTCTTGGTGCCAGAATAACGAAATGAGAACGAAATCAATATGGCGTTCAAAAAGAGCCCCGTAACGGAAATTTGATAGAACTTGTTTCCTGTCGTTTTAAAGTATAAGCGAAGAATATTGCGGTGAGAGAGTTCAACATTATTACCAACCCCATGTTATATTTCTATGTGTACGAATAACTGACTTGATGTCGGCTTTTATCCAAACAAATTATTTGTGTAGTAGTGTGCGTCGCTAATCAAAGGTTATGGGACGACAGAATTTTGTCGAATAAGAGTAGAACGCCTCGAAAACCGTAACTCCAACATAACCACGCAATTGTCTTATATTATTAAAACTTTCTTTGACTTTAGGCATGTTGTGCCAATCAGAGAGAAAATAGAAAACTGAAGTTTTGTATGGTTACTTCAACGTAAAACTAACAACCTACCCCAAAGGAGTAGGTTGCTGTAAATGACTATAGACAATATTATTTATGTCCGTAACCACTTGGAATAGCTAAAGCACACATCGTGTGTCCACCATTGTTTGGCTCACCACTACACGGTGGATAAGCGGTACCTGTTTTATCAGTACCTTGATCCATAACTACCTCATAGTTACCCCAAACTAAATATCCACCTTCTCGCCAATATGGGCTACTTTCGCCTTCTGAACCAACCCAAATGATTTTATAGTGCCATACTGCACCTGAGCCACCGTTCATACCATTCCATTCGTTGTCAGTCCACGCGCCCGCACAATACGCAGGATCATCATACCCATTGTCGTTGCATGCATCCCAAGCCTCATTCCATTTCATAACTAATTTGTCGTTATAAAAAGGACCCATAAGCCATTCGTTGCATGTTGCTTCATCGAACACACCGTAATCAGCACACCAACTTGCGCCAGTACCAACAAAATTACGAGCAGTATAGTTATATCCAAACTCGTTAAATCCTTTGTCGGCAGGTTTTGCTGCCGTGACCGAAGAAGTAGTTAATGCGGAGACTGTTGCTAAAGCAACTACAAAAAGTAATAATTTCTTCATTCTTTTCACCTCCCAATCCAAAAAACAAATACAAAAAAGTCCGCAATAATGCGGACTCATTACGTCAAACTATCTACCATGAATTTTTATATTCACTACGTAAATAGTATTTCAAAAAGTTTCGGAAATAAAGCAACGTGAGTTGGGTTTTATCTCGTACTCTATTTTTTTAACAAAATACCTAGAAATAAAACCAAATAGAAAAGTCCCCAACCCGTAGTCCACCCCAAAAGTGTGAAAGATTTTATATATTTCTTTTCCCAAAAAAGCATACCTGCCCTTCCCAAAATCATGGTAGCAGAAATAACGGCAGAAAATACAAAGGTAATAAGCATTATTATCGGTGCGTAGAACTGCTCTCCGTTTTGTATAAATTTCGGAGTTACAAAATTTAAAAATAAGGAAATTAGAAAAATATAAAACACCATACCGCTTGCCTGTAAAAAGGCCAGAAATGGTGTGGAGAACTTGTTTAGCATGTCTTGATTATAGCACCATTCAATTTCGTCTAAGAAATCAAATTTAAGTAGACTTCCTATTTTGCAAAAAAGTCAGAAGGTAGTACAATGATTTTGGTCGAAAGACCGAATTTCGATGGCTTAAGGGCTCCTTATGGGGTCCTTTTTGCTTTATATAAGGGCTCTTATATTGTCTTGAATTTGATGGGAGTTGCAGATGAAATTTCTTATTTTCTGTATGTCGAATATTAGTGCACGGGTTTCTGTGAGCTCTGTAGATACCCTTCTTGATGTAGCAAAAATAACTGCCTTTTTACCATCGTTTAGCAATTGAGTAACAGGGTCTGCAAAGTCGCTGTCGCCACTCCAAAGGATAAAATTATCAATTCCGTTATTTTTATAATCCAAAAGCATGTCTCTACCGATTTCTACATCGAAATTACATTTTAGTTGCTCAACATACGTTGTACCAGAAACGTTCAGTTCTTTTAACTTACTATTAAGGTACTGAATGGTTTCCAGTGTAAGCACCTTAAGTAAGGGTCTCTTTATAAAGTTCTCTAAAACGGCGGAAGAGTTAAGAGACACCCCTGACACATCTATACTTAATCTCATCTTTTTGACGGGTTTAGTTTTTACATCGTATCCAAGGGTCTTCACTTCTTCTATAAATTTCCGCGACGACTCCTTGTCTGAGGTACCGTAGTAAAACTTGGCTCCCTTAATGGTGTCAAAACCGGATAGTAATTGTTTGATACGTTTAAGATCGAAGGTCCACTTCAGTTTGTTTGTCCAGTGGTAGATATTTGCGTAGTCTATATATACCATTGAAGGTCTGTCAAAAATCGCTTCCAATTCTTTAACGCGGTCGGGAAACAACAAAGTCATTTTAGAAATACGGTCTGTCGTTGCGTTAAACACACGCCCATTTTACTCTGGACTATCGGTATTAAAAACAGTGGAAATTCTAATGAGGATGTACCGCTAACCTCTCTAGATTACTTTTCCACTACCGTATTTGATTCTCCGCCCCGTTCCATCCCACTCTCGTTATTTGACATAGAAGAACTGAACTTCGCAAATTCAAAGAACAGTCCCGTGAACAAGGCGACCATTATTATAGGAGCCAGCGTCGAGATCCAGTTTCGTTTCCCCGGTTTGTATCCCCGCATAGTCAACGAATTTGTAACAACGGAAATGGAGCTTAGTGCCATTGCAAGCCCGGCAAGTTCGGGTTTTAAAACCAGTCCAAAACCTATGAACACACGGGCGGCTATCGGAATTCCTATTACGTTATAGAACAGAGCAAAGAACATGTTTTGTTTAATTTTTCCGACGGTTGCTTTCGACAGATCTATTGCATTAACAACATCTCTCAAATCGTTTTTTATAATAACTATTCCGCCTGCTTCCATTGCAACGTCTGTACCGGAACCCATGGCTATTCCTAAGTTTGCCTGGGCAAGTGCCGGGGCGTCGTTAATTCCATCGCCCACCATAGCCACTTTTTCCCCCGTCTCCTGTAATTTTTTGACTTCGTTTGCTTTGTCTTCGGGCAGAACTTCGGCCAGAACATTTGTAATGCCCACCTGAGCCGCAATTGCTCTGGCGGTACGTTCGTTATCACCGGTGATCATGTAGACCTCAATCCCGAGCTTTTTTAGCCTGTCCACGGCTTCTTTTGAGGTTTCTTTTACAGTATCGGCCACCGCTACTGTTCCCAATATCTCTTCTTTTGTGGCGAGGATCATCGCAGTCTTACCCTGCTCTTCCAATCCTGAGAGTTTTTGGTCAATTTCACTCACGGAAAGTTTTAGTACATCATTAATAAGTTTTCTGTTTCCGAAATAGTAGGTCATGTTACCGATGACGCCTTCGACACCGTGCCCGGGTATTGCTTTAAAAGCAGATACTTCACTAAAACTTAGATTTTCATCCTGCGCATGTGTATATATCGCTTCAGCTAAGGGATGCTCCGACTGTTTTTCCAGACTTGCCGCTATTTGTAAGAGTTCTTTTTCGTTCAGTGAATCAAAACTTATGGTGTCGGTTACCTCAGGTTTGCCATTTGTAATAGTACCTGTCTTATCGAAGACAATAATTTTTACCTTGACGGCTGATTCTAAAGGTTCGCCGCCTTTAACAAGTATTCCATTCTCAGCTCCCTTGCCTGTCCCGACCATAATTGATGTAGGAGTAGCCAGTCCTAGCGCACAGGGGCACGCAATAACAATCACCGAAGTAAACGCCATAAGCGCAAAAGATAATGTTGAACCGATTACAAAATACCAAACTACAAATGTTATGGCGGCGAGAATCAGGACGGTAGGAACGAAGACAGCCGAAATTTTATCGGCTACGGCCTGAATGGGGGCTTTAGATCCTTGTGCATCTTCGACCAGGCGGATGATCTGAGAAAGAGTAGTTTCAGAACCTACGCGCGTGGCCTTAAACTCAAAGCTTCCTGTTTTATTTATAGTTCCGCCTACAACTGTATCTTCTTCATGTTTTTCAACGGGCAGACTTTCGCCTGTGATCATTGATTCGTCAACTGCGGATGAGCCTCTAGTTATCTCACCGTCGACGGGAACTTTTTCACCGGGTCTTACAACAACGATATCGCCGACTACAACCTGATCTATCGGTATGTCTGCAGTGGCTCCGTTTCTGACAACCCTTGCTGTTTTGGCCTGCAGGCCCATAAGTTTTTTTATAGCATCCGACGTTCTTCCCTTGGCTTTTGCTTCAAGCCACTTGCCTAAAATAACGAATGTGATTAAAAAGGCGGCGGTCTCAAAATATAATTCAGGGATTTTTGTTCCGCTTACACCTATTAAAGATTTAGTCGCCAAATAATAAGCGGAAAAATTGATGACACTATAAAAATATGCGACAGATGTGCCGATGGCAATTAAACTATCCATGTTGAAGGTTCTCATTCTGAGGGCCGAGAACATTCCTTTATAGAAACCTCTACCTACGATGAATTGAACCGGGGTTGTTAGTATAAATGAAATTATTCCGACATAAGGTAAGAGCACGGAACGGCCGGGAAAATTTAAAATAAAATCAAACATCATGAAATAGATCATGGGAATACTTAGGATCAGACTGATAAGAAATTTGTGGAAAATAACTTTTATATGATTTTGCTGTTTCTCTTTATCGCTGTCCGACTGATTTTGTTGCGTCAACGACGCTTTGTAACCCGCTTTTTCTACAGCTTTAAGTAATGCGTCTTTTTCAACCACCGTTCCGTCGATCAATACACTAGCTTTTTCGGCGGCGAAATTAACATTGGTCTCTTTAACTCCGTCCACTTTGCGGATGGATTTTTCGATAAGCAGGGCACATGAGGAGCAATGCATGCCTTCAATATCGAGTGAAACTCTGTTTATTCCTTTTGGACGTTCTGCGGCCGGTGTTTGCCCGGCTGAAGCGGGTATTTTAGTCGTATCTACGACATTTTTATTATCCGTTGGTACGGTGCCGGCAGCTTCCTCTATCACAGCTTTATAACCGGCCTTTTCCACTGCCGACAAAATATCGGCAACATTGTTAGTGTCGGTTTCAAGAAGTACACTGCCCTCTCCAAGGTTTGCGTCAACTTTTATGTCACTCACACCTTTTAGCTCACCCAACTCATCCTTTACCAGGGTTTCGCACGAGGCGCAGTGCATACCTTCAATTTTTAGCTTTAATAACTTTTGCATACTATATTTCGGTGAGCGCCGTAACTTTATAATCGGTATCTTTTAGAATTTCTTCCACTTCTGTTTGGCTTAACGTATGACCGGTCTGTATTAACGCGGTTTGATTTTCCATATTAATGTTTACGGACGTGACTCCTTCTAGTCTACCAAGCCTTCTTTCCGCAATTTTCTTGCAGGAATCGCAATGCAAACCTTGTAGTTGTAATTTGTAGTTCATTATTATTTTTCATGCCGGTTTAGCGGCTACCTTTTGGATTTGAATTAACCACATTAAAAGTTCCCGAGTACATTCCCATACTGCACGAGAACCGGATTGTGTCATCTTCTGTGGGTGTAAATTCGATAACGTTTTCTCCCAATTTCAGATATTTATTAACACCGAGCTGTGAAGAAAAAATGCTTGCTGCGCACGAGTTTGAATTCGTGGAAGTTATAACCCATTTTACGGGTACCCCTTTCTGTATAGTAAATGTCTTTGGAAAGTATCCGTTATAGTTTTGTGTCATTCTTACGACCTGCACCCCATTTTCCATCGTCACGTTAGGATCGGTTACGGAGGGCGTCGGGGTTGCAGAAACGGTTTTTACGGCACCGAATACAGGAAGGGCGACCCCTGCAAGATTTAATCCGTTTGAAATATTGAATACGGATAATCCCATTACCATTAGTCCGACAAACTTGAAAAACGGTCTCGAAAAAGCGCCCTTTATTAAAGCGGTAAGTCCGCCGACACCTAACAGACCGGGAGCTGTTCCTAAGGCAAACACACCCATCGTTAAAGACCCTGTTAGGACACTGCCGCTTGAGATTGCGTATATCTGCATAGCCTGCGTAAATCCGCAAGGCAAAAAGAAAGTTAAACCCCCGAGAACAAAAGAACCCTCGTTAGTGTACTCATTTTGTTTCTTGGTATCGATTCCGGCGAGTTTATACAGACCTTTTGGTAGTGTAAATTTGATTCTTTCGAGTCCCGGAAATACCCCGATTGTTTGTAAACCAAGCACCAACATCACAATTCCTACCAGAATGGTTAAAAATCCGACCGAAGAAGGTCCAAGCTGTAGAAAAGAACCGAAGTAGCCTATCAAACCTCCTAGTATTACAAAGAAAAATATTCTTCCCAGGTTGAATATGAGGTGGGGTTTGAACTTTTGCAGAGCGGTCGCATAAGGATGTTTTTCAGAAAATCTTGCGGAAACTCCCAGAACCAATCCTCCTACCAGTGCCATGCATGTGGAAAGGCCTGCCGTAAGTCCTACCAGAAAAACTACGGAAAGACTCGTCAAATCGTTGGTTGAACCGAACGAAATGTTAAAGAAACCGAATCCTTTGGCGATAAAATAGACAAATGCCAGAGCTATTCCGGCCTTGATCAGATCTTCGTAATCCACGGGATTTTTTGAAACCCAGCTTTTGGAGTCTTTACCGATGCTATAACCGCAGTCGTAAACAGCTTTCTCGATGTGTTCATCGGATATCTCTCCTTCGTAGAATACCTCGGCGATCCCTTTTTTCTCACTTACGTTGACTTTGTTGACCCCAGCCACCTTTAGAAGTTCATCTTCTATTAAGATCTCACACGAACGGCAATGCATTCCTTTGATGGGTACAATTTTCCTTTTGTTCCGATCTGTTCGCTCGATAGGATTTTTTGTTTTTTTTCGTTTAGGCATTAGACTTTATTATAGCAAAGCGTCTTCGGTCTGCTTTTGGTAGGCGGGCGATAAATAATGAACAAGGTGCAAAAGCTCAGTGTATCATATTTACTGCTATCGATGTATTATTATACAGTATTAGGATTATTTCCATAATTAAGGAGGCTACATGAACAAGGAACATTCTGCAACGAATCATTCCGGGATGGAGCATGACCACGGTAACATGCAGGAACACGGGGGTCACGGAATGGGCGGGAACGAGCACGCCGGTCACGATATGGCTAAAATGGGCCATGAAGAACACGGTGCGGGTGGAATGAACCACAACAGGCACGACATGAGCAAAATGAGTCACGAAGACCACGAAAAGGCAATGACAGACCCAAGCATGGCAGCTTTTATGGAAAAAGACATGAGAAACAGGTTTCTGTGGTCCTTACTTCTTACTATTCCTGCACTTCTCTACTCCCCTGTTTTCACAAATATCTTTAAAATCAGTTTACCCACACCGATCCCACAAAACTGGATCTTGTTTATTCTGACAACCCCGGTCGTTTTTAAATTCGGCTCCATATTTCCTATAGGAGCCTACAAGGCTTTAAAAAATAAAACCCTGAACATGATGGTATTGATAGCCGTGGGCGTCCTTGCAGCATATTTATTCAGTGCATACATTACACTGTTTGTCGGGGGCGAGACGTTTTTTGAAGCGGCGGCAATGCTTGTCACCTTCGTTCTATTCGGTCACTGGATGGAAATGAAATCTCGCAGAGGCACCTCGGAGGCTTTACGAGCCTTATTTGACCTGGTTCCGCCTCAGGCAAGGGTTATAAGGGACGGAAAAGAGGTGTTGGTACCGACATCGGAAGTAGTTGTCGGGGATGTGATTATTCTTAAACCCGGAGATAAAGTACCCGTTGACGGAGAAGTTATACAGGGTGAAACGTCGATCGACGAGTCGCTTGTCACAGGAGAATCAATTCCGGTCTCTAAAAAAGCCAGTGACGCTGTAATAGGAGGTTCGATTAACCAATCAGGTTCCGTCCAATTTAAAGCGACCAAAGTAGGAAGTGACACAGCTCTTGCTCAGATAGTTAAATTGGTCGAGGTCGCGCAAAATTCCAAGGCGCCGGGTCAAAGAATAGCCGATAAGGCGGCCCAATATTTAGTGCTTTTAGCCGTAGGAGCAGGGTTAGCAACTTTTGTTTATTGGTACTTTATAGGAGGCCAAACTCTTCTTTTTGCCCTAACTTTTGCCGTATCCGCCGTAGTAATAGCGTGTCCCGACGCATTAGGGCTTGCGACACCGACAGCAGTAGCCGTCGGAACAGGTATCGGGGCTAAACACAATATTCTTATCAAAAACGCAACTACTCTGGAACAAACTTCGAAAATTCAGGTGGTTGTACTGGATAAAACGGGTACGCTCACGGAAGGAAAGCCGGTAATTACGGATGTTGTTGCAAATAAAAGTCACGACGAAAACGAAGTGTTAAGGCTAACTAGCGCCGCCGAAGCCAAATCTGGGCACCCTTTAAGTTTAGCCGTTTTGGAAGAAGTGAAAAAAAGGAACATTTCTATTCCCGAAGATATACGCAGCTTTAATAATATTTCCGGCCACGGTGTTGAGGCTGTCGTAGAAGGTAAAAGTATACTTGTCGGAACCATAAAGTTAATGCGGGACAGAAATGTCGACATTTCCCCGCTTCAATCAGACATAGACAGACTTCTGAACGAGGGCAAGACCCTGATGATACTCGCGATAGATGGTAGTGTGGCGGGAATAGCTGCGGCGGCAGATACTGTAAAACCTACGGCAGCGAGAGCTATAAAAAGTATGAAGGAACTGGGACTCGAGGTAGCCATGATAACGGGCGACAACAAAAAAACTGCCGAGACTATCGGTAAAAACCTTGGAATAGATAGGGTTTTTTCGGAAGTTTTGCCGGAAGACAAAGCTAAATATGTAAAACAATTGCAAGGTGAGGGAAAATTCGTGGCAATGGTAGGTGATGGCGTAAATGATGCCCCTGCTTTGGCTCAGGCCGATATAGGTATTGCGATCGGTGCGGGAACAGACGTTGCTATTGAAACTGCCGATGTGGTTCTAATGAGATCGGACCCGGCGGACATTTTAAATGCGATCAGACTCAGCAAGGCTACGGTCAGAAAGATGAAACAAAATCTGGTTTGGGCCAGCGTATACAACGTATTGGCAATCCCCATAGCCGCCGGAGTTTTGTACACCAGTTATGGAATCACCCTGCGTCCTGAATTCTCGGCTTTGCTGATGTCAGCTTCTTCTATAATTGTTGCTACAAATGCTGTTTTGTTGAAGAGGTCTGAGAAAGAGCTCCTGTCTGTTTAGGGTATAAATATTTAACCGAGAATAAGAAGTGCCAAACCGGCGATAATTCCTAACGCTATAAATAGTTTTTCTACAAAAGATTTTTCGTTAAACATTGAATGTCCGAGTATTACACCGGATAGAACCGAGCCGGCTCTGTCGGCCGTGGTATAGACGGCGGCAGCTCCCAGGTTTAGTGCGGCCAGGTTTAATATTCCTACAACCGCCCGTATCGGGATAAGTGATAAAAGAGATTTGTTATTTTCTAAGAATGGGGAGGCACGGTTCCCGGGTGTTTTTTTAAAATTAAACCGTACGGCAACGGCCAAAATTACGATGAGGAATATACGGACTATAGCTTCGTTTAAATAAGCATCATTAAAAGAAAATTGGTATTTGGTCAATGCCATCAGCAAGCCTCCGTTAATAGCGGATACGAGCAAGAACCCCCAACCTGCTATATTTTTTACACCGTGTCGGAAAACAGTAAGAATTGAAACAAACACGATCAATATGCCCAAGTATTTTAAAGGGGTCAGTACTGTTCCCAGAAAAAGTATTTCAAAGATTATGACAAAGACTATCGAGAATACGCGCAGAAAATTGTAGCTGCTTAATTCGGATATTTTTAAAGCAGTGAACGTAACGTAAATTTGGAGAATCTCAAGTCCTATCCTGGGGATAAATACCCATGTTCTATCGGCGTCCAGATATAAATTACTTTTAAACAAGACGTACCCAAATATAATTATAGAACCGCTTGCCATGGATATGAGCGCTGATTCCCATATTGTTGCCGGATGCTCTGCTTTATTTTCGGATTTTTTAATTATTGTTGAACCAAGTTGGTCGATAAAGGAAGAGACGGTTGCGATGATGGGTGTAAGCATTTTATTTATTTTACACTAGGTCGGCATCTGTGACTTAGGAAATAGCTTTATTATAAAGTTGAAAAAAATCCAAAATAAGATTCCAGTCTGGAAAGTTCATTTACTCTTAAACTTTTGAATTAGCTCCTCGATTTGCTCTTTTCTTCTGGCAAGATTAAACTGCTCAGCGATCATCAAAGCAAGATATAAATCTGTCGTATTGTTGAAAACCCGAGCTCTATCCATAAGCAAGCCGGAAGTCCAAACCCACTTGGCAATTTCATCTTTGGTGTTTCGGCTGGTTTTATAAAGGTCTTCAGCTTCAATCTCAAACCACCTTTTTATCTCCTCCGTGGGTGCTTTACCGAAAATTAAAGTTGTCACAACCCCATGGTCAAACCACGCAAGGTCTTGTCTTTTCTCTTCGAGTGCGATTTGTCGTGCTTGTTTGGCGTATTTTATTGCAGTGTCAGTATTGTTTTCATTGAATTCCGGTCTGGAGAGATGACGTAAGGCCAGGGCTTCATAAGATCTGTTCCCTATCTCTTCAGCGTGTTTTTGCATTTCCTTAAATACTGCCTTTGCCTCGTCATATTTCTTAAGATGCCAGTAGGTCAGACCTAACTCTCCAAGATAATCGAACAACTGCTCCGATTTCAATTGGGTTTTATCTATTTGAAGAAACATTTCCAGTGCTTTGTTTGTGTCCCCGGTTTCTCTTTCGTTTATTGCGTTACTTATTTGTTGTTTAAAGTCGTTCATTTCATTATCCTTATCAGTTGTTAATTGGATTATATCACTTGGAAATAACCGTGTTATTTTTATTCACAACTTTCTTAAATAGCTCGATTGAGAGGAACACTGAGATTGAAAAACCTAAAGCCACTAACCAGTGATATACCGTTAGCGCATTTAGGCCAAAAAACTGTCTTGAGACGCCATTAGAAAATGGAAGAAATTGAAGTGCCATCCCTGCGAAAACGGCCCCGATCAAATATTTGTTACTAAATATGTGGTTCTTCCAGAAAGGCTTTTTGGATTCCCTTACGGCAAAAACGTAAACAAGAGAATTCAGCCCGATTGTAATAAAAGTTACCGAACGTGCTAAAACTACATCGCCGGTCGAGTTATAGACATAAACGAAAGAAAGCAGAGCAATAGTTCCCACAAGCAAGCTTACGAAAGAAATCAGAAATACCATTTTTCTATTAACAAGCAGCTCTTTAGCCGGCCGGGGAGCTTCGTACATTATATCTTTTCTTTTAGGATCTACTGTCAGCGCGAGATTTGGAAACCCGTCTGATACCAGGTTAATCCAAAGTATTTGAACGGCGGTCATAGGCAACGGAAGTCCTAAAACTATTCCCCCCAAAACTACGATAATTTCTCCGAAGGCGTCACACAAAAGATATAGTATTACCTTTCTAATATTTTCGAACATTACTCTGCCCTCTTCCACCGCGCCGATAATTGTGGAAAAATTTGAGTCAAGTAAAACTAAATCGGCAGATTCTTTAGCGACGTCGGAAGCATCCGCTACCACCACTCCAATATCCGATCTGTGTAGAGCCGGGGCGTCGTTTACTCCGTCACCTATCATAGCTACGATTTCTCCGTTCTTTTTTAACGCTTCTACTATTAAGAGTTTTTGATCCGGTGTTGTCCTTGCAAAAAGGCGTGTGTTTTTTATATGGTGTGTGAGTTCCTCAGCGGAAAGCAGGGCAAGCTGATCTCCGGTGATTATTTCGTTCTTAGAGACAGGTATTTCCAATTCTGAAAGTACAAACTCTGACGTATTTGCGTAATCGCCCGTTATAACAATTATTTTGATACCTGCAATTCTGGCTTGTTCCAGAGCCTCTTTTACTCCCGCCCTAACCGGATCCGAAAAAACTAAAAGACCTACCCAGATTAAATCACTTTTGGCGTCGGCATAATCTAAAACTTGCTTATCGACAGATACTTCTTTTCTAGCGAAACCCAAAACCCTTTTTCCTTGTCTTGTTAGTTCGTCGATAGCTGAGTAGATTTTTGATTTTTCGTTCTCAGATAACGTTGTACCTTGAAGGAGTGTTTCGGGGGCGCCGTTCACAAAAATCATATTTTTTTCATCAGTCCACTTATTCAGGCAAATGAAAAAACGTTCTTTTGATGAAAAAGGAATGCTGTCAATTCTTGGAAGGTTGGGCGTCGGCTCACCGATTACATTTTTTCCCCACTCAAATGCTGACACAACAATCGGGTCATCCAAGTCGTTTGCAAGTAATGCCTGAACTGCCAACTCTTTTTTGTTCCCGATAAAGTCGGCCACTTCCATTTGTCCCTGTGTTAATGTTCCTGTTTTGTCCACGCATATTACGGTGACTCCGCCCAAAGTTTCTGCAGCTGCCAGTTTTCTAACTAATCCCCTGCGTTTCAGGATTTTTTGCATTCCTACTGCGAGAACGACGGTTAAAGATACCAACAACCCCTCAGGAATGCTTGAAACTGCTAATGCTACGGAAGTAGTGAATATTTCAACTAAACTGAATTTGTGTATGAGACCGACAACAAATACAACTGCGACCAACACACCTATTACGATTAAAAGCTGTTTGCTGAACGATTTTAATTGCCTTTGAAGGGGAGTTACTTCCTTTTCTTCCTGAATTTCCTCCGCGATCTTTCCCATCTTTGTTGTTGTACCTATGGCCTCAATTTGCATAACGCCCTGTCCTGAAACGACCGTGGTGCCCATGTAAAGCCCGTCGTCTTTAACCTTTTCTACCGCGGCGCTTTCGCCGGTTAGTATAGCTTCATTAATATGTAAACGGTTTGAGGATAGTATTTTGCCGTCAGCGGGAATTTTATCCCCCTGTCCCAAGACCACAATATCGCCCAGGACTATTTGACCGGTATTTATTAAAACCCTGCTCCCGCTCCTTATCACTGTTGCTTCATCAGAAATAAATTTTTTTAAAGCAGCCAGAGCGTTGGATGTTCTGTACTCCTGTATGAATCCGAGCGTTGTATTAATTGCCACCGCCAGAAGTATTATAAAGGCGTTTGCGTATTCCCCGATAAAAAAAGTTATGACTGAAGACGCAAGCAAAACGTATACCAAAGGGCTTTTTAGTTGTGAAAGGAATAGTGAGAATTTACTCGGCAGGGCTTTTTCGGGAAGTATGTTGAGGCCATATTGTTTCTGTCTGCTTTCCGCTTCTTCATTCGACAGTCCTTTTTCTTCTGTTAGAAACGCGTAGTTATTCATGGTCTGATGGTGCTTTAAGTATAACAAGTTGAGGGATTTTTGGAGACGCCGAATTATTTAAAAGACTTTGGGATGTGAGCTTTCCAAGCTTTCCACGACACAAGAGCCTCTTTCTTAGTAACCACTCTGATGGCAATCCCCATTTGTATCATCACATAATCTCCGACCTTTAGAGGCATTCCGCCGGCTAAAGCCTGTCTTGTTTCAGTAGGATACTCGACAACGAGCCTTTCACCTTGAATCTCTTTTACTATGCCCGGTATTGCTAAACACATCTATCTGATATTATACATAATATGGAACCTGCCAATACTTCTGCTCAATCTCCGGAAAAAAAGAAACTTGTCGTAGGATGGTTTTCTTTCACATGCAGTGAAGACAGCACAATACTGTTTACCGAGCTTTTGAATGATCATTTCAACGAATGGAAAACGCTTGTTGAGTTCAGACACTTAAAAGCTTTAAAAACCAATAATTCCATTGAAGGCTTGGACGTAGCCTTTGTCGAGGGAGCTATTTCCTCCGAAAAACAAGCCACAGAAGTTACAAAGATCCGCAACAATGCCAAATACGTGGTTGCAATAGGAGCTTGTGCATGCAACGGACTCCCTTCGGCAAGCAGAAACACGTTCGTCCCCGAAAACATGAGTTTTAAAACAAAGTGGTACCTGGAACATTTCGATTACTCTGATAAAGTTAAAAAACTTGAAGATATAATTAAAGTTGACGATAAAGTTGACGGGTGTCCTATGAATGCCGAAGCTTTTAAGGCGGCGCTTTGGAAGTATTTAAAATTGTTTAAAATAGTCGAAAATGCATAGTGGAAATATCACAATAGAAAATATAACAAAAATAGAAGGGACAGCCGGCGTTGAAGTAACTATTGAGAACGATAAGGTAACAGACCTCAAATTTATTATTAAAGACTACCGTAGATTTTATACTGAGGCGGTTTTAGGTAAGCCGTTTGTCGCTTCCCCGTCCTTTTTATCCAGGATTTGCGGGACGTGTTCGGTGGCTCATCTTTTTGCGTCACTCGAGGCAATAGAAAAATCGCAGGATATTACGTTAACGGAGCAAACCAGACTCCTTCGCAGGGTGGCTTACAACGGACTTATGATCCGCGACCATGCTTTGCACCTTTACTTCTTTGTCTTACCGGATGTTTTGGGGATTGATTCAATACTGGACATTCCGGATACCCACGACGATCCAGGACACATTCTTCTTCATGACTCGTTTGATATTAAAAAACTTGGCACCGACATTACCGATGTAATAATCGGCGCGGCAATACACGCACCTTATCCGACTGTCGGAGGATTTTTAAGAACTCCCGATCAGACAAAATTTCCGGTGTTAATCGAAAGGCTCGAAAAAATAAGACCTCAGGTTTTGAGGGGAATTAAGACCTTTTACGACTACAAACAGGAACTTTTGAGCGATTCGGATTTTCTGTGCTTAAGAAATGGCGTAAGTTTTGATTTTATCGAAGGCGAAATTACCAACTCAGACGGAAAAGCAATTACAGAAAGCAACTTTCACGATTTTCTTAAGTCGGTCGTCGTTCCTTATTCCCAATCCGAAGGTTATTTGTTCTCCGATGAGCACAATAATTATTTGGTTGGTTCGCTGGCGAGAATTAATTTTAATAAAGATCTGCTTAATCCAAGAACAAAAGCCGACACCGAAGAATATTTAGATGTATTTCCATCTAAAAACGTTCATCACAATAATTTGGCGCAGGCTATTGAAATCCTTCAATGTGTGGACGACTCTCTTGATATATTAAAAAGTATAAAAGTAGTGGACGAAAAACCCGTCAGAACGCCAAAAAAGGCCGGTGTAGGAGTCGGAGTGGTCGAAGCACCGAGAGGAACTTTGTATCACATGGCAAGAGTTAGTGAGAAAGGGATGATAGAAGATTACGATGTTATCGTCCCCACATCCCAGAATCAAATAAATATTGAAAAGGACTTAAAGAAATATTTCAGTGCCAATCTCGATAAAGACGAAAAGGTACTTAGAGTTGAAGCCGAAAAAATAATACGCGCTTACGATCCCTGTATGTCCTGTGCGACCAACTTTTTAAAAATCGACTGGATACGCAAATAATTTATTCTCTTCTCTATGGGCAATCCTATAATTGTGACTGTTCCAAGCTTCCCGAGTTTTTTCAGATACTTCAATTGAAACCCCAGGTCAAAATCGTGAACTGAAACGGAGCTTGTGTTTACGAGTTTGTCTAGAGCGCTGTCTTCAATCAAAGTGGGTTCACCGATACCGTCAACCGTGTCCAAAATAAAAATATGTTTTTCCGGTTCAAAAGGTAAATCTGCGTTAGGCGCAACTTCGGTAAACTCAATTTGCGGAAACATAGCACTTAACTCTTTCACCACAATAAAAGTTTTGTTGTCCAACCCTAAATCTTTATTCCCGAATACATAAACTTTCATAGGCAACCTTTATTTTACAACAGGTTTGCACTAAAATGATTGGCATAGATAAAAAGGCGCTTCAACTAAATTCAAGGTTTACCCTCCCTCCCAACTCTCTCGGTTACTGTGGCAAGGATTCAGCCCCCGAGAAATTTAAATCGTGCGTTATTAAGGGAAAGTGCGCAGGTGTAGAAGAAGAGTTTAAGCATTTTATCGTTTTGCATCCATATTTAAGAACCCTCTCTAAAATCACCGGACTTCCGAAGTTTTCTTATAAGATTGTAGAAAGCTATTGGCTAGGAAACGACAAACTGCTGAAAGCGAGGAACAAAGACTACCCAACCCTATTGAACTTTTTTGCAAAGCAGGGGGTTCCTGAATGGTTTGTCGCCGAGCTAAAGTCCGAAAAGCCCAAAAAATTTATTCCCACGCATTTATTTCAGGTTTTGCACGTAGGTGTTGGAAGGGCGAGTGGGTCCGTTCCTTACAATTTGGAGTCGATAAATAACTGTATGATCCGTTGGGGCAAAGTGGAAAAGGTAAATAAGAAAACGGCGGTAGTTAATTTAAATTCGTTGAAAAAGGTAAAAGGTGTTTACAAGCGTACACTTATTATCGAAACTTTTCCATTTGTCGAAGGATTTGTGCCAGCTCTTAAAGTTGGGGACATCGTGACGGTGCACTGGAAGCAAATAGTAAAAATATTAACGGAAGATGAGGTCGGGAAAATAACTTACTGGACTGATGAAGTTTTGAAAGCTATCGAGTAAAAAAGAAGCCAGACTTTTTTTGAAAAATCTGGCTTTTTGGTTTTTACGCACGTTTTATTTCTACGGGCTTCCCTACCACGGTTTCGAGGGAAAATAGAATATCTGCCTCGATATCTTCCCAATCAAATGCCGGGTTTTTTCCGATACCTAAACAAAAGGGACTGAGATACACTTCTTCTATGCCGTCTACCTCATTAAGTTTTAGAACCAGTTCGTGCCCGAGGTACCCCACATTACTGTCTTTGAGTAAATAGATGTTCAGGGGAAGTTCAAACATCTCCAGACTGGAATCACAAATGCGGGTTCTGACATAATATTGACGGTACCTACGACCACCGGTACGCCTGTCAATCTTTACGATCAACGTATCGTACTCGCTCATTTCCGTCTCCTCCTTATTTTCGAGTTAATGGCAGTTGATTTACCGACACTCTTTCTGAGAATAAGGATTATTATAAACTACTTAGCAATAGTATCAACCTATAGTGTCGTATTTACACTGAGGTTGGGGCGAGTTGTCGAGCTTCTGGAAAATAACACCAGACCTGTGACTATTAACACAGATTGCACCGTCAGAACGACATTCCAGCTATGAGTAATAAAAATAGCAGAGAGAATGTTAGTAATTAACGTAGAAGAAACCAAAACTGAAGTTACTACAACTGCCGGAGCATGTTTAAGAGCGTGATACCAGGTCGTAGTGTAAGCCAACAAGAACAGTACGGTAAGTCCGATAAAGAAAAATTGCTGTCCGCTTAGTGCCAGACTTTTCTGCAATACCTGCGGCACTGTTATAATCGTGGCCGACATAAGTACGAGAGAACCGAGTCCCATTCTAAAAGCTGTGACAATATTTGGCGAGACGGAAGTTAAAACCTTTTTAGCGATTATATTTTCCACGGCCCACAAAATTGTTGCAGCCAAGAGCATCAATTCGCCCTGAGAGAATTTAAATCCTTTAAAACCTCCGACAACAATATTTCCTGCAAATAACATTAGAACCGCCAAGATTTGTCTTTTAGATACTTTTTCTTTTAAAAAGGGCACCGCCATTAACATGACCCAAAATACCAACGTTTTATGGATGATCGCGGCGTTGACAGCGGGGGTTTGAGACAGACCCGTGAAATAAAGATAAAAAGGAAGTGAGCCTCCGATGATTCCTATTAATGTCAAGTAACCCAGGTCTTTTCTGCTGAGTTTGGCGATTTTTTTCCACTCGCCTGTTATCAAAACAATAGAGACTATCAATAGTGCCACTGCAATGTTCTTAACGGAAGTAAAATACAGCGCAGGTTTTATCGCATCGACAGCGAACTTATTAACGAAAATAGAAAAACCCGAGATAAACGCAGTTAATAAAGAAAGATATATTCCGCGGGTAGTGTTTGACATAAGTTTTAGCTATTCAGGCCAAACCTGTTTGCCTGTTTCCGTGTCGATGACAACAATTGCCTTCGTGGGGCATGACTGCGCGGCCATTACAATATTATCCGGTTCGTCATTCGCTCCGTCTACAAATACCGCTTTGTTATCTCCATCCAATTTAAATACAGACGGCGAGACCGCTATGCAGGACGCCGCACCAATACAAGATTCTCTTAATACTTTTACTTTATATTTTCCTATTTGAATTTCTTTATCTTCCATTAGTTTATGGTAAAGAATTTTCCGGCCTTAGGCAACATTTAAGTATATTTTTTAAATAGTTCTACGGCCGACGCCCTCTCCAGAGGCATTTCGACAAGCGGCTTATCTTTGATTTGAGGGATCTGCTCCTCATACGATGGTTTGTCCGACTTGTAAAAAATTCCCAGCGGAATCTTCTTCTCCCCGAACTCGAAAGCTCTATCCAAAGCCTTTTGTTTGTTTGTTGGATCATAATCCGGCTCCAAGTAATAGGTATTTTCGCGATAGTAACCGTGTGTGCAAACTTTATTGAAGGTCACGCAGGGCTGAAGGATGTCGATCAGTGACAGTCCTTTGTGTTTGTTCGCCGCAACTATGATTTCCGTAAGTTTCGGCATATCTCCGGCGTATGCCCGGGCGACAAATGTAGCGCCCGAAATTATAGCTAATGCTAATGGATTAAACGGTTCGTCGGGATTTCCCTGAGGAGTGGATTTTGTTTTAAAGCCGTGCTCGGACAGCGGCGAAGTCTGACCGGTGGTAAGGGCATATAAGGTATTGTCGTGTATAAGGACAGTCAGGTCATGATTTCTTCTGCATGCGTGGATGAAGTGATTTCCGCCCTCACCAAAACAATCGCCGTCACCTGTAAATACGAACACGTTTAACCGGTGGTTGACCATTTTCACGCCGGTGGCCACAGGTAAGGCTCTTCCGTGGAGCCCCTCAAACGAGTTCATTTTCATGAAGTTAACGATGTGGCCGTGGCACCCTATCCCAGCAACGATTGCGCTGTTGCCGTTGTCCCATCCTTCCTGAACCGCGGCGTTTTTAAAGGAACTCCAGATATTCAGGTTTCCACATCCCGGGCACCAGCTTGGAAAGTGGGGTGTTTTCAAATCGTCGATTTTTGTCATTTTTTACTCCTTATATTATTTACCGCATCAATTATTTCCTCGGGGTAAAACTGTCGACCGTCGTATCTAAGAAGGCTTTCGCTTATCTTAATTTTTGTATTTTCTCTAATTAGTCTCGCCATTTGTCCCGTATAGTTACACTCAATGTTTAAAATAAATTTTGCTCCGGACAACATTTCTTCCAGTGCTTCAGTAGGGAAAGGGCTCATCCAATTGATGTGTACATAATTTACATCATCTAGGCCTTTTAAAGCCTGGAGCATGATGCCCTTATTACTGCCCCACGACAGTATCGTAATGTCTGCACTTTCCGGTCCATATAATTTAGGTTTTTCCATATCCTGTTCTTTGCACACTTTCAGCTTCGTCATTCTTTTTTCCATCATTCTAGTTCTAGTTTCGGCATCTTCGTTAGAGTAACCTACCTGATCATGTTCATCGGAGTTTGCTATGAAAAAGTTGCCGGAGCCGGGAATGGTCCTTTGTGAGATTCCGTCAGGTGTGAGTTCGTATCTTTGATATTCTTTTATTATTTGGGTTGAAAACTTTCCACGGTCTATTTTGTATCCTGAAAAATCCAGTAAAGGGTAGCTTTGAGTGTTTTCACAAATGTTTTTATCAATAATAAGGACAATGGGCGTCTGGTATTTGTCGGCCAGGTTAAATGCCTGCATGGTTAGTTCAAATGCCTCTTTTGCATCGCCTGCAGCCAGGACTATTCTTGGAAAATCACCCTGGTGGGCATTTAAGATCATCTGTAGATCGCCCTGGTCGCTCCAGGTAGGAAGCCCGGTGGCAGGTCCCGGACGCATTCCTTCTATGATGACAAGCGGTGTTTCCGTCATTCCGGCAAGCCCGAAACCCTCTGACATCAAACTGAATCCCCCGCCTGATGTGGCTGTCATGGCTCTCACGCCGGCATAGGAAGCTCCGATTGCCATGTTTATAGCGGATAGTTCGTCCTCAGGCTGTTTATAAATGTAGCCGAACTTTTCCTGATTTTCCGCAAGAACAGCCAAAATATTTGAAATAGGAGACATCGGGTAAATGGCTGCAAACTGAAGCCCGGACGCAATTGCACCGAGTGCCACACTTTCGTTGCCGTCAACGGCCATGTGAGGAACGAAATTACTGACCGAGTCAGACGGGACAAGAAATCCTTTTATAAATTTTTTATAATTTTCGGTGATATGTTTAAACCCTTGTTCAGCTACTAAAGCGTTAGCCTTAACAATTTCTTCACCTTTGTTTCCAAATTCCTCCGCGATTAATTCGTTAAGAATAACTAAATTTCCTCCGAGAACTGCGGTTACAGCACCCAAGGCGACGGTGTTAATTAATAAATCAGAATTTCCCGATTCTTTTGCTATTTTTGAAAGGGGGATACCGAGCAAAGCAACGTTCGGAGGAACTTTGGAAGTATCAATCTTGGAGTCTGACTCAAAAATCAGCGCGGAGTCGGCAGAAAATTCGGAAAAGTGTTTATTGACGGTGTCCTGATTTAATGCAATTAGAATATCGTTCACTCTTCTCGGCGCGGTGACCTCATCTTTAGAAATGTTCACCTGTAAAACATTGTGACCGCCTTTAATAAGTGACGGGTATTCTATCTGGTTATAGATGTGATAGCCCGAACGTATAGCGAGTTTAGCGAGCATCAATCCCGCTGATTTGACGCCCTGCCCGGCTTCCGCACCTATTTTTACCGATATTATTTCAGATTTAGACATCGTATTTTTCAAAATAGATCCTTTCTGCCGGGCACCCGTTGGCCATCAAAACTTTTGTAACATCATTAATCATAAATTTATTTCCGCACAAATAGGCCGCGCATTTACTTGCATCCGGAAAATCATTTTTAACCAGAGGCGTGATAAATCCTGTCGCGCCTTTCCACTTTGCACTTTCGTTACATACCGCAATATTATATTTAAAGTTGGAAAATTCTTTGGCAAGTGACGCGAAGTACTCTTCCATAAATACATCTTCACAATTATTAAGCCCGAGGTATAGAACTAAATTTTTCTTCGTTTTTTCTACCCTGAGTAGATATTCAAACATTAATTTTAACGGAGCTAGTCCCGAACCGGTTGCCATAAAAAGTATGATGTCTGCACCGTCGTCGGGTTTTAATGTAAACGCTCCGAACGGCCCCAAGTAAGTTATCACGTCCCCTTCTTTAAGAGCCTCAAAGAATTTTGAACCCGGACCTCCGGGAGTTGAGTCTACTAATAGATTAAATTTTGTAGGAGAAGACTGCCCGGCGACCGAATAACAGTTAATTCTGGTTGAAGAAACTTTCACACTCACGTATTGCCCGGGTTTTAACACTAAAGGCTTTTCGGCTTCAAATTCAAAATAGTGGATCTTTCCTGCCAAAATTTCAGCTTTCAAGGTTTTTGCCACCTTAAACTTAGGTACTACGGGTTTTGGCTTGTTTTCTTCCAGAATTACCTTTGTGTCAACTGCCCAGACATCATTTACCGTTACTATTACAGGATTTATTTCTATTTCCTGGATTTCCGGTGCCGCTTCGTACAGTTTTTGTAGGTCAAAAATCAGTTTGTAAAGCTTTTCCAGGGCATAAGGAGGCTCATTCTCTGTTCCCTTTAGTACCGAGTAGATTTTGGAGCCCTCTACCAATTCTTTAATGCTCGCCGTGTCGAGAGGCAGTAAGTGAAGGTTTCTGTCGGAGATAAGTTCTACCAGCGAACCGCCGGCGCCGAACAATAATACCGGGCCGAATGTCGGATCTTTTTTAATTCCGACAAATACTTCTGCCCCGCTCGGTATTTCTTTTTGGATTTGAAATTTAACGTGAGTTTTTATTTCAGCGTCCAGGTTTTCGGATTTTCTTTCGAGGGTGCTCCATCCGTTTTCAAGCTGGTAGTTGTTTCTGATATCTAAAATGACACCGCCGAAATGTTTTTTGTGCAAAAGCCCTGGTGACGAAAGTTTCAAAACAACGGGATATCCGACTTCATTTGCGAACTTAGCTGCGTCTTTTAAGTTTTCCGCAATTTTAGTCCCCGGCGTTTGTATTCCTGCCGACGAAATTACATTATCCGCGTCCAGATTATCTAAAGCTCTCTGTCCAGCTTCGGCGGCTTTCTGTAAAATCCTGGCCGCGTTTTCGGGCAGTATTTGTTTGTTAAGGACCCCGATGTCCGTAATTTCCCTCAAAATCTTTTCCTGCTGACTCTTGAATTTCCACATTGCCCCTATTACCGCTATGGCCCGTTCAGGAAACATGTACGACGGCACTTTAAGTTTATTAAGTGCGATTTCGCCCGCGGACACCACGGTTCCGCCGATGAAGGAACAGAAGACCGGGATGTGATATTTTTTCGAAACGTTGCCTATAATCTCGGCCGTCTTTTCTATCTGAGTCATCATTTGCGGCGTCAATATAACCAAAAGCGAGTCACACTTGTCCGTCTGTAAAACGATTTCTGCGGCATCTGCAAAACGGTCTGCCAGAGCATCTCCTAAAACGTCGACGGGGTCGAGAAAACTTGCGGATCTGGGTAATACCTCCGACAGTTTCTTTTTAGTTTCGTCGTCAAACTGCGCAATTTCCAATCCCTCTTCTACTACCGCATCAGCACTTATAACTCCCGGACCTCCGGCGTTTGAAATTATCGCAACCCGCGGACCCTTGGGAATTTCGTTCCATGCGAACGCTTTTGAAAGATCAAAGAATTCTTCGAGTGTAGAACATCTGTAAACTCCCGATTGTTTAAGGGCAACATCCAAAATGTCGTCGGCTCCCGCTATTGCTCCTGTGTGAGACTGCATCGCGGATTTGGCCGCCGCAGTTTTTCCGGGCTTAATAATAAAAATGGGGTCGTTCTTGGCAATTTGTTTGGTTAGTTTTAAAAATTGCTGGCCGTCCGATATAGATTCCAGATACATTCCAAGCGGTTCTATTTTCCGCGCACCTTCCTCTGCCAAAGTTGCGATGGGAGCCTGGTTTTTAGCCAAGAAATATTCCAAAACGTCGTTTTCGTTAATTACCGTCTTGTTGCCCATTGTTATAAACTCAGAAAACCCAACGTTAACAAGTGAAAACCAATCGAAAAGGCTTGTAGCAAGGGCGCCCGACTGCGATACAAATCTCAGTTTTCCGGTTCCGGAGGGAACTTTGGCAAAAGTGGCGTTAAGCGAGGCCAGATTGTTAACAAAACCAAGGCAATTAGGTCCCAGCATGTTTATTTCGTTTTTCTTACACAAGTCTTCCAGCTTTTTTTCGAGTTCGGCTCCGTCATGGCCGGTTTCTTTAAATCCGGCGGTTAAGGTAACGACATTTTTAATGCTTTTTTGCGCAATCTGTTCTATTGTGGGTAAAACTAAAGCAACGGGGATAGATATTATTGCCAAGTCGGGAATTTCAGGAAGATCTAAAACGGTTTTGTAGCACTTTATTTTTCCTATCGAGTCGGTATTTGGATTTACGGCGTAAATTGTCCCTTTATATTCTGATTCGACAATATTTTTTAATATAACCGCCCCAACTTTTTCAGGTGAGTTGGAAGCCCCGATGACAACAATTGATTTTGGTGAAAAAAGGGCAGCGAGATTCTTGGGCATTAGTTTAGTCTAGGCATTATTCGGGAAATCGTCAATTATGTTGGAGATTATTTTTTCAGATAGTTTTTTACAAACAGTTCGGGGTTTGGGTTTTCTTGCCATGCCGTTTTATACTTCTCTAGCTCTTCCCGAGATTGTGCGTATATTGGAGGGTCACTTTGCTTTGTAATAGCAACAAATTCAGGCTGTCTTAAAACCACGTCATTAAATACTTCCGACAATTTCCACATTCCGTTTTCGCCCAGCGTAGTAAATTCGGCGGGAAAGTTCTTTTCGACGTAATCGTAGAAAGCAAAATGAAGCATCTCGTGCATACACACGTAGTTAACAGTTTGGGGATGATTAAAGAAAGCTTGGAAAAACTTTTGTTTGATAAATCTTGGGTTGCAGTTAAAGATGGACAAGAAGCAAACGTACTGTCCGTCCAGCCAGTCGTATCCCGGCTCACTGGCTTTTGAAAATAGTTTATTTACAAGAATGTAAAACCGGTCACTTACTTCCAGCCAATCTTTAGAGGCGGTGACTATCTTTTCTTCCAGCTCTTTAAAATGTTCCGCATAGTAATCGGCAACGTATTTATTTATAAATTCACTTTTAGCGTCTTTTTCCAGTTCTCCGGCTTTTTTTAATTCCTGATGGTCAGTAAGGACAGAATTTGAAAACATATCAGTTTCATCGAAGGTGAGAAATTCTTTTCCGGTCCATTTGTCTAGTTCCCGGTCTAATTTAAATTTGAGCTCTGGTTTAAACATGTTTGCATACTAGCATAAATACTAACAACAGTAATAGAGGCCAAATTGCCTTAAATAAGCATTTGTTCTAGAATGCTGGAAACAAAGCTAAAGAGCGGGAGAGGCTTGTTTACCTGCAAGTCCAACCTTGATGGAGGTGCACCATGGCAGTTCAGTACTGGGTACCCAAAAAACACGATTTTGCCCGCGTACGAGGAAAAATCGGAGAGAGTGATGGGGTGCACCGGCAAGATTGTAACTGTACGGCGTGCGAGTCTTGTCGCTGTACTCCCTGTCAACGTTGTACTGCAACACGATCTAACCTTCGGCGGAAGTAATGTTTAAAGGGGGCAATTGGTAACTTTGACCCGCTCTCAAAGAATCACTTGCCCCCACCCACGATATGTTAATTACACGACACAACCGAAAGGAGTGATAATGAGCACATTAACAATTAAAACCCCGTTACGTTTTTCTAGGTTCTTGCATGTATTGGATTTTGGAAACGGCGTCTCAGCGTTTTACAACGCATTAAATCAAGCGGTAGTCTACACAGCCTCTGATTTTTCATCGGCGTTACAGGCACTGCAAAAACCGTTTTCAACAGCTGGACTTTGTGTGGGTTTAGGGCAGACAGAAAGAAAAACTGTCAGAAACCTAATCCGGCAACTTTGGCGTCACAAGATGTTACTGGAGCCAGACGAAGATGAAATGCTTGATGTGGAAACTTTGAGACAGTTCCTAAACAAACCGGAGATAGCCATCTTATACCTTCTTTTAACTGATGCCTGTAACATTGCGTGCAGGTACTGTTACTTTGAAGGAGGAATCCCGGAAGGTTACAAGTTTTCATTGATGACCTTCGAAACTGCCAAAAGTAGTGTGGATTTGTTCGTCAAAGTTCATGCACGGGATTTGTTAAAATCCAATAAAGAAGGCCCTCACATCATTTTTTATGGAGGAGAGGCTCTGTTAAACTGGCCCGTTGCAAAAGCTACCCTTGAATATATAAGCAAGTTGAAGAAGGTAGGTCAGTTACCAAAAAACACACGGGTAACCCTGAATACGAACGGGATTCTATTGAACCAGGAAATTGCAAAAGTACTCATAAAGCACAGAGTGAACATTGCTGTTTCTTTGGACGGACCTTGGCCAATACACGATTTGATGCGTGTAGGTCATGACGGAAAAGGTACTTTTGATCTTGTTATGCCGAAGCTTAAAATGCTCCGCGATATGGGTGCTCATGTAGGAACGTGTTGCACTATCGATAGTCATAACATTGACCAAATAGAGGATGTTACAAAATGGATGATTGAAGATTTGGGTTTTGACACCATAGGTTTTAACACCCTCCTCGAAAGTACGGAACGGCCAATACCCAATCCAGAATATTACGGAGAAAAGGTTGGTCAAAAGCTTGTAAACTGTTTTCAGATAGCACGTGAACACGGGGTGTACGAGGACCGTTTCATGCGAAAAGTCAAAGCGTTCATAAAGGGCGACTTTTACTTTGCAGATTGTGGAGGTTGCGGAATGCAGATTGTCGCAACTCCGGAGGGAGATATCGGACCCTGTCAGGGTTATTGTGGAACTCGGAAGTACTTTGTTAAACCGGATTCAAATTTCGATCCGAGAACACACTCAACATGGAAGGAGTGGCGTACGAGATCCCCAATTAACATGGAACCATGTCTCGATTGTATTGCTTTGGCGAATTGCGGAGGAGGATGTCCTCATAATTCTGATGTCAAAGATGGGAGTATTTGGGAAGTGGATAGCGTTTTTTGTAAGCAATCTATCTATTCCGTAAAGTTTCTCATCAGAGATTTGTTTGAACAGCACCAACTGGAGAGTATTTAGAAAAACACAAAAAAGAGTTATAAGCCCGAATATCAAAATCTGATTTTCGGGCTATTTTTTTACAAAAATTGTGTGGTTAATCCTTCAACAAACCATTAAAAGTACCGTAATTCAAATCCAAACTGTAAGTTTCTTTAAACAGAACATTAATATCGCCGTCAAAATCTTTATAAGCGTTCAAAAATTGAAGAAGTTGATCTTTGCCGTATTTTTCAGTAAGAAGCTGCAACGCATACCCCGATTCTATGTACACGTCCTTCCCGTCCAGAAACCCTTTAAATTCGGTAGGTTTATTCCACTTTTCCGCCTGACCCGACACCAGTATGGAAACACCTTCCCAGAGCCATTTGGGGCCTGTTTTATTTCCGGTTATGACCTTAAAAAACAGGTGAGCAAATTCGTGTTTGATTAGTTTATAGTAATCGTTATCGTCGTATTTATGTACGGAATGTTCTCCAAATTTATCTTTATTTAGCACGAAGACAATACTTCCCCCCCCCGCTACCCAGCCTACTATCCATTCCCCGGTCTCTTCTCCGTGAAGAATATTTATCGTGTCCCGGTCGTTTACTACAAATACTACAGGTGTATGGTGTTTCCATTTAATACCAAAAAAATCATTTAACTCCTGCATAGAGCGTTCGTAGTAGCTTTCAAGTTGCGGGTCTTCTATCTTAGTTAAGTTAAAAAAATTGGTCATCTGAATCGAATATAGTTTAAAAGAGCACACGTGTCTATCCGCTATGTGCCACTCACAAATACATGCTAGAATTTAAACCTATGAAACTTCAAAATAAAATCGCAATAGTAACCGGGGCGTCCAGCGGAATTGGTTTAGCAATAGCAAAATTGTATCTCGAAGAAGGAGCCACGGTAGTTTTTTCAGATATAAATGAATCGGGAGCGCAGCTAACAAAAGGTCTGGGCGACAAAGCCTCATTTATAAAATGTGACGTTTCCAAATCAGAAGAAGTAAATCAATTATTAGGGATAGTTGTAGAAAAGTATGGAAAACTCGACATTATGGTAAATAACGCCGGTATCGGTGCCCTGGGCGGCGCGCTGGATTGTACTGACGCCGATTGGGCTAAAGTTATCGCCGTTAACCTTTCGGGTGTATTTTACGGAGTTAGAGCCGCCGCTAATGCTATGAAAGCAAAAAATACCAAAGGTTCCATTATAAACATGACGTCGATTTTAGGAATTGTCGGGTTGGCGGGAACTGTTGCTTACAGTTCCGCCAAAGGTGGGGTGTCCAACATGACACGAGCTTCAGCGCTGGATTTGGCTGCATCAGGTATAAGAGTTAACGCCATCGCTCCCGGCTTTATTAAAACAAACATGACGAAAGACGTTTTGCAGGACGAAGCTTTTAACGCCATGGTTAAGGCAAATACGCCCCTTGGGTATGCCGGAGAACCTGAAGATATAGCATACGCCGCTTTATATCTGGCCTCAGACGAAGCTAAGTATGTTACGGGAATAATATTATCGGTCGACGGTGGTTGGACTTGCAGGTAAAGGTCTACTCAAAAAAGATATTAAAGGGGGCACCGTAAATATAAAAAGCGGTTCCCTAACAATTACGACGGTCGATGTAGGTAATACTTATATGAAAAGGATTTACATGGACGACGTGATAATAGATTGTATTTACTCTAAGGGCGATGTTTTAAAATATCCGGATTTAGTTGACGGACAAAAAGTTGAGGTGACTTATTCACCTTGGGCTCAATACATTTTTTCAGTAAGAAGTTTATAAAAGAATTACAGGTACCCGTGGGTCTTTATCCTAAGTATTCTTTTTTCAGTTCCTCAAGCCATCCGTGGTATTCTTCGTGCTTCCCTACTCCTATCACTTCTTCTTCAAATTTCTCAAACTGCCCCTCCATTTGTTCTTGTTTTGCTTCTGAGAGCTCGTTGTTTGCAATCGGAAAAAGTACTGCATTCTCTTTTGTTATGTGTTCAGTTAAAAGCTGGATGTATCCTTCCATGTTTAAAGCCATGTGAACCGCGTCAGAACTGTCCGGTTCGTATTTACCAATTGAGTCCGCAACGCCCCGGATATAATCACGGGCGGCTTTGTGCTCACCTAAAAGTTCATTAATTAATTTTTTATTTGAAAGGTTTTTACACATTTCAGGAAAAAGCATGTCTTCTTCTTTTCCGTGATGGCATCTATCGGCAAAGTTCGTGAGGAACTCTAATATTTTTTCGAGATGCTCCTTTTTTACTGTTTCTCCTTTGCGTAGCTTGTCCGCTACTTTTTCCATAATCTTAAGCATCAGCATTATACCGCCGTGCTCTTCAATTAAATCCATGGTTGGTGTGTTTGGTGTTTTCATAGGTTTAATTTAACAGATATCGGGTGAGGGTTCAATTTTACCGGATGCTTCGTCCATGGAATAAATAAAAAAAGGGGAAGGTAAAGTAGTTTTATACCTTACTTCCCCAGGGCGTCCGCGACGCAAATGTTGTTCACACTGAAAGCGTTAATTCTTCCGGCTTAGATAGACCGTCTTTCCTTGTATTCCCTGTAGTTAGCGCCGATAAAGAAAACCAAGGGAAATTCGGACAGAAATAACAACGGTGACCACGAACCTTCAAATGAGGTTTTGACGCCCACAAAAGTTTTTCCTAACGCATTGCAGTACGGGTGCAGGGCAAGCCGAAAACAGATCGCTCTCTGCCCGAACGACTGCACAATTCTATATATGTGCCATTCAACCTGGTTGCCTTGTTCTGCATCCTTTGGGGAAGGGCACCTGACCACGCAGTCAGGAAAAACGGCGGCTTGGAAGTCCTGAACAACCTTGGTGATCATTTCTTCGTGCCGGTTATAGGCCTCGAGAAGGTGTTTCTTTCCCGCCTTAAATTCCGAAGCCGCTTTTCTGTTCCTTTCTGCTTCAGCAAGTCTTACTTCGTTTACAAGACCGTCGAATAAGTTTCCCATGATACTCTCCTATCTTGGTTTATTGAGTACGTGAATTTATGGGCGAATGATAGCAACAATTGGTGCAAAAGTAAATTAATATAGGGTATTAATTTTGATATTGTTCGGAGAGAGTTTGATTTATTTAGTAATAAAAAAATCCCATGTTCAGTCTAGGTAATAACTATATAAAATTTCTTAATGTATTCCTCTAGCGTTCCCATCCCATATTTAAAACGTCTCACATTAACAGTCTCTGGATTGCTGATAGTATAAGGTTCCATCTTTTCGGTTTTTTTATTTAACACAAACTGTGTCCCGTAAATTTGAGGTTTGCCTTCATACATCAGAACCCGGTCTTCCAGGTAAGCAATATTTGCGGGATTAATATCTTTTTCATTTTGTTTTAATAAGTCTAAATATGATTTTTGAAATTTTAAATCACGGGAGTGCTGAACGAGAAGCCACGCGTTGTAAGATGCTTTTTTACCGACTTTCGTGATTGTTGGAAGACCGATTTCACTTACTATATTTTTAATAAAATCTGAAGATTTTTTGTCAAAATCCGCGAATGCGTTTTTATCTTCCTCGCTAATACTAGATTTAGAAAAAATCTCATTCCGCAGTAACTGATCATTTTTGGCAAAATCGTTAATTTGTTTAGCTTCTTTTGAATATTTCATATATATTAAAAAGAGGTGGTGGGGGTCACCTCTTTTATTTTATACTTGGTTTCAGAATTAGGCACCGTCAGTCCGATACACCGGGATGTAACTGCTAGTTTATTTTCAGTGTCTTGGCAGTCTCAGCAATCTGAGGTTTAACACTACAGTTTTGTTTAATCCATTCCAAATCGTATTTCTCAATCTCTTTACGTTCGCCATTAACTATAAAATATTGCTTTTTTTTGACCCGTACTATCTGAAACATTTATGCATTGATGTTGCTACCTTATATCAGAAACAAGGCAGGATAAAAGCACGGACTAAAAAGGTAGAGGTAAAAAACGAGCAACCTGAAAAAGTTTATGATGACGATTTAATTAATGAAGCTGTCGAATGTCATAAAGAGCTTACTACTACTCATCGCCAATACTTTGTAGACAGGGGGTTATCCGATGAAATAATTGATAAATACCTGCTTGGAGAAGCCGAAATTGATGGTTTGTTTAACCTTAACAATGAGTGATGTTGATTGTAGGTATGTTTGAGATAACGGGGTTTAAAAGTAGGGTTTCGAAGCCTGGTTGACAGTGTGGGAGAAAGTCGGAACTTTTTCTAGTCCCCTTTAACAAAGATGGGCGCAGCATTCTGCCTAATCTTTAGATTCAGAAATAAACCTCAAGTGTGTTTTCAACAATATATCGTTAATCTCCTCCCACTCAGCACAATCAGCAATCTCTACGTGGCTTTTTAGATCCGTCATTTCCTCTTGTGATAAGTCCAAAGATACCCATTTTTTGTTACCGTCCTCAACTTTTATCCACGCGTGATCAGGCGAGGCTGGGGTAGTTCCGTGCACCTTTTTTACTTTGTAACCTATGTGTCTTAACATTTCAGATGCGATGTTGGTAACAGCGCCGCAACTCCTCATCTTAAGTGCAAACGCTATTTCTCCGGGAGTGAACCTTGATTCTAAAATGCTGCAGGGATGGTAGACTTCCGAAACTAGGTTTTTGTTTATGTACGCTTGAATTTTTTTTGCAATTTCTATAACGTCAGACGCTTCAGTTTTAAGAGTTTTCGCATATTCTAAGTATGGTTTCATAAGTTAATTATAGTTTTAAATTCGAAAATGGGAAATTGTATGAGCATTTACCTTATAGTATAATGTCGAAAACACCATAAGCGAGAGGAGAGAAAATCATGTCACTAAATGTTGTTGTTAAAGTCACAAAAGACTGTAATTTGGCGTGCAGATACCCGTGTTATTATTACCATTTGGTCAAAAGAGACGAATCCGTCCTGGACCTATCCATACTGAAAACCTTGTTTGATCAGGTGGCGGGGATGCCCGAAGTTCAAAAATTCAATACGGTTTGGCACGGTGGGGAACCTTTGCTAGCGGGGATACATTGGTTTGAAAAGGCCATAGAAATCCAGCACAGGTCATTTTCGGGCAGTCATGTAAGCGTAGAAAACTCTATACAGACTAACGGAACATTGGTAGATATCGGCTGGGCAGAATTCTTTGCCCAAAATAATTTCCAGGTCGGCGTTAGTGTTGATGGGCCCTGGAACGATACATTCCGAAGGACACGGGATAACAGAGACTCTTTGACGTCTGTGTTAGAGGGCTTGTCTATACTGCAGAATCATGGAAGTGGTTCAGGCGGTTTGGCTGTGGTAACCAAAACGAGTCTTGGCAACGCTTCTAAACTTTTGGACTTTATGCTGTCGCACGGTATAAACAGTTTCGACATACTACCCAACTCCGAGCTGGACCGGTCAGGAAATCCGTTAAGTAATTCAATTACCGGCGGTGAGTACGCTGATTTTGTAATCGAATTGTATGAAGCATGGCTGGAATTGGATCGGGACGACGTAAAAATTAGGGTTATCGAACAGATGATCGGTGCGTTGCTAGGCTGTAACCCCGACTTGTGTATGTTCTGCGGCAGTTGCGATGGCGTACTCTGCCTGGATGTGAACGGCGACATCTACCCTTGTGATGAGTACGTGGGGGATAGTAAATACATCCTTGGAAACCTAAAGAAAGAGACTGTAGCAGATATTGTCGACGGTGAGAGGTACAAAGAGCACGTGTCTCTGACGGCACAACTTTCTGAAACGTGTATGCGCTGTGGTTTCAGGCAGTCATGTGGAGGTAACTGTTCTAAGTTTAGGCTGAAGTCTGCGGACAAGAATACATGTTTTGGTCGCAAGAAAATATTCAGCTACATGAAAAATAAACTGAAGAAACAAGGGTACGTCTAGAAAATGAGCTCCTTTTGATTGTGATAAACACAAAAGGAGCTCTTCTTTTTGGCGCGAAACTATTTCGGTGATTTTGCCCACTGTGTTTCTTTGTTTCCCCAAACATCCGGCCAATCGCGTTTGTAGTGGGCATAATTACCGCGTTTGTCCTTCCTTGTCTTTGCACGCTCAATCAACCCCTGCATAGCTTTCGCTCCTTTCATTATTGCACCCTCCTTTCTTGTGTACTCACCGTATTATAGGCTGACCATATTATAGTTATACAATTTTAATAGTCAACTTAGGAGGTTTTTATTGGTGGAGATACCAACTAGATTTGGCTGGCACTAGTTGACTATGTAGGGAACTTCTATTCACAATCTCGTACAGGACCCGGTAGTATAATGAACTTGTGAATCAAGAAACACTAAATCAGATAAATGAAAAAAAATTAAAATATCATCAAGTAATAGGGGAGATAGTCGTCGATTTCGGAATGCTTGAGTCATGGTTAAGTTTTCATATTTGGGAATTAATTGGTGCTTATGGAGATGCCAATACCTCACAGCTCATAGGAAAAAGGGTAACTAAGGATTTGCATTTTAAAGGAAAGGTTAGTTTATTTGAGTCGCTCTGTGTTGAGCGATATAAGAATAAATCCCCGGACGAGCTTAGAAATATAGTTAAAATTCTTTCAGATTGTGAGAAAGAAAGAAATGAAATAGTCCATTCAGATTGGTATATAGGGTACGGAAATATAGATGAAGGAATTCCACCAAGCACACACCGCATTCATGAAAAAAGAGCATTCGTTAAAAATAAACACTATGATTTTACGAAATCAATGAAGGATGTCGATTTAGAGGAACTTAAAGACATTGACGGAAAGATGAAGGAAGCTCTTAGGGCTATTACAATGTTTATGCTTTAACTTGTCCGCTAGATTCTTCTTTTAATCCAAATCGTTCTTTTCTTTTTTGACTTAAAAAAGTTTCTAAATTTAGTAGTATAAAACTTTGCGGAAAGTGCCTTCGTGTTCGTGATATGAAATCAGCAGTAAGTTTTCTATCGGAAATTATATAACTATTTGCCCTCCTAAGTACTCTGCTATTAACCTCATCTACAAAATTGTAATCAATCTCTTTGTAGCCATTTTCACCTATGTTATTAACTAATATAGCCATTTGAGGCGTAATTGGAATCACGGTTTCCGCAGTTATATCCATTGGTGTTGGAGGGTAGAAGTTATTGAGCATGGTAAAGGAAAGCATTGTTACAGGAAAATCCGATGTGATAAAAAACAGGTCTGCAAAAACCGGATTGATTGTTAATATTTGAAAATCACATATTTGATAACGATTAAAATCCATGGCTGAAGCCAAGGAAGTTGTAAACATAAAATTCTGTTTAAGTGCTGCTTCTAACTCTTTCCTAAGTTCAGAAGGTTCCTTCACATTATGTGCTTCTTCCAAAGCTATAGTATGTTCTAGTAATTGATTAATGAATTCGTCAGCATTCTGTTTATTTAGGGGTGTTCTCATTTCAAGAGCACTTAAATATCGTGCAACTACTTCTTTTTCCGTACTTGTTATTTCAAGCCCCTTCAAGAGTTTGTTATCTACAATAATTTTATATTTACCCTCTAATTCTGCTAGTGCGTTTTCGATTGCGTTTAGAGGAAATGCAGGACTTTCGTAAAGGTAGTTATCTTTACAAAACTTTTCGGGTGAGATATTTTTGGCCGTTACCCTATTAATATTTGTTAGAATTTGTTGTTTATTTTCATAAACCCACAGAGTAGATTTCTTGGGTGTTGTGTTGTCTGTAAAATAGTTAAGATAGCTTTTGTTTGGGATATAATGTTCCCCCTTAGTCCTTTGTTTATGCATTTGAATTATCCCCTCTCCATTTAAAAGCTCTCCTAAACCCGGCCTTTTCTGCTTCTTCTACTGCTTGGCAATACATTTCACCTTTCTTTATTTCTATGCGAGTGTTATCGTATTGTTGGTCAAAAGGTAAGTGATAAATTCTAGCCCCATCTACCATAGAAATATTACATTTTATACAGGGGTAACCCTTTACCATCTTGCACTTCTCCTGTAACTCAATGTTTAGCTCTTTAGCAAATCTCCTAGCTAGTTCTGATAACTCTGTTGTAGTATAGAAAATTGCTCTGACTTGTTTATTTGGGTTTTGGTCTCTGTATTGAAATACGGTACCGAAGAATTGAAAAATATGTTTTTCATAAATAGTTTTGAATTGTGACCAATTCTTACACTGAATTATTACGATTTCGTTACCTTTTGTGCAAACCAAGTCCCGACCTAAATCTTCGTAACCGTGAAATATTCCTGTGTATTCAACATCGTAACCTTTTTGCTCGTAAAGGTACCCAACATACCTCTCGTACATTCTTCCGATTAGCCATTTTGACATTGGTCTTTTCCAATAGCGGTCTAATGCCGTTTGATTTCTCTCTGTTGTGGAAAGTTTTCTATACTCTTCCTTAGCTAAAAAGTTTGTAACGGGGTCTTGCTGTTCTTCCTCATTGTATTCCCTAATAGAATCGTCATTCTCATCAATTATTTCCTCCTTAAAATCAAGGAGAAATGGAGCAATACTTTCGTAGTACTCAATCAGAGCTTTAGTGGTCCTTTGATTAAATTCAGCTTCTCTTCTTCTGCTAGCCTCAATCTTTACCATTTCTGACGCAGACACGGCAGGGTGTGATTTATGCCTCAGGTATCCGGAGAGTTCTTCATCAATCAATTCTTCGTAATAGGATATGTTGGTAAACAGGCTAGGAAATCCGGATGCCCGCTCTTTGAGTAGTTGTCTCCACATATTCTCCTCATGTGTAGCAACTTTGAGGTTTTGTTCTAAATCCTCAATTTTGTGAGAAGAGTCAACACTAATTCTCTGTAACTCAGCCTTATATTCCTTTTCACTACTTTCCACAAGCTCTTTATAAGTTCCGTAAGCTACTACAAATAGAAATAATCCAATAGCCCCTATACCCAAGAATAAATAGCTAGTCAGTAAATAATAGATTAAATAAGGAACAGCGAGAAATACTGAAACGAAACCGTATACAAAAATATTAGTTAAGAATTTACCAGCGAACTTTTCAAACATATAGACCCTGACTAATTATAGCTTTTTCTAGAGAGAATGGCTTATATCTTGTATTAAGTTTTGATATTGTTTAAGAAAATATTGTATTTTATCCTCGGTATAGATACTATTTACCTGGAATCCTCTCATTTCGTAAACACCATCGGTTGTTACATAGACCCAAACCCAAAAGACTTTATCAGGTTTATCGGGGAATATGATATTAATTTCTTTACCGCCTGCTAGGCCGTTTTTAATATCCATAACCACGAACCTACCTTTAAAATATTCACTAGAATAGCTATTTAACCCCGATTTACCATCCCCTAGACCCTCTAAAACGGTTTCAGACAGCATTTTTGGGTCTTTAAGGTAACTATTTAAAGTTGTTCTTATCTGTATTACGAAGGGGTCCTCGTAAGTATCGTAGTAGCTTTGGAGTCCGGGGTCTGTCTGAGAATTCTTTGGTTTTTCAATGTCGCTTACATAAATCTCTGATGTATTACCAACAAGTATTTTTCTAATCTCTGCTTGTAACTCTTTAATACTTTTATATGCTCTACCATAGTTACTGTTAGCCAGAGTGAGTTCACCTTCATTATTTGTTTCATAGTATCTAATTAGTGATGTATTAGCATAAGAAGCGTTCTTTATAGCTTTAGAGACATTATCAATGCTTGTCTTGAGAAGTGAATCATTTTCGTCAAAATAATAAAATGTTTTTGAATCTTTAGATAAACCAATTTTGCTGTTAAAAAGTGTAAGTGCATTATTATATGAATTTCTTGTACTATCTATGTTCCCTAAAATCTCAATTATTTTTAATTTATCTGTGTCGCTCACTTCTTTTTTCAAATAATATTCTGATTCTGAATCCATCAGTTTTGAAATACGAATTAACACATCGTAGCTGTCGGTTAATAGATTTTTATAATCCTCGTTTGTTAATCTACTCATGGTGGGGATAACGACAACTGCATTTTTCGAGACGCCTGCCTCGTAAGGGCTCGTATCACTCTTAAGAACTTTTAGGGTATTTACTAGGTAGATGGACGCAACAGCTATAACAAATAGAAGTATCAACTCCAGCAAGATTATTTTCTTACTCAATATTTTCTTTAGTTGTTCTTTTAACATAAAAAAGGGACTACCTTCTTCGTAGTCCTAGCTTGTCAGCATTGAACCCTCGGAAAGGTAGCCCCTTCTTAGGTTCAATGCCTTTTAAGTCGGCAAGACTGACAAGCTAGGTTTTCTGTATAGATTATACTTCCAATAGGCTATCTAGCATATATCGTGATAAAAGGCGTAAGGACAACATCCAACAGTTCCTATGTATCCTATTGAAAAAATCTCTTGAGATGTGAGGGTGACAAGACATTTCCTATGTTAACTTATCAATATTGAAACTACCCGTACCCCATCTCTAATCGTATTAAATAACCAATAATCGTTGTTATATATGATTAATATTCACCTTCTTCAATAGGCTATATAGGCTTTTACTACGCCATTAAACTATTGTCGTAGTTTTGACTTAAATCATAAATAATTGCAGTATAAATTTATGAATAAATTAACAATAGACACCAAGCTTATAAGAATAGATTCTGCATTGCATAAGTCTATTAAAAGGAAAGCAGCTGAAGAAACTGTGAGTATAAAAAGTCTGGTAGAAAAAAGTATAAAGGAATTTTTAGCAAATATGCATGAAGAGAAAAAGGAGGATTCCAGGAAATGTCCGGTGTTCCCATAACATGGTTAACAGAAGAGCTGATGAATAGGATTAGATGCCTATTCGAACCAAGGTATGGGAGAGCTCTTTCGGATGGGGAAGTTGTTCTCATTGCGGATAATCTAACCAGCCTTTTTGAAGTTATGTTGAAACCAGGTCAATACAAAAAAGGATTTATAAATGGCTAAAGCAAGGATGATACACAATAAAATATCGCTATCTTTACAGGTAAACGAGCTATCAGATAAAGCGGCACTACTTTTTACCTGGGCTATTAGCCACGCAGATGATGATGGAAGAATGATAGGTGATGCAAAAACTATGCATGCCAGAATTGTCCCATTGCGTAAGTGGTCAGTCAGTCTGCTTGAAAAACTGTTAGAAGAAATTACGAATAAGGGACTTTGGCAAAGATGGAAGCAGAATAATTTGTGGTATATCGAATTCCCAACATGGAAAAGGTATCAACAAATAAGAAATGATAGATATTCTTCTTCTCTACTACCTGCATTCTCAACGAAAAATGGGGATTTTGGTATCCAGAATGACAACCAACCGACAACACAATCTAATATAGTTAAATCTAATCCAATTGAATTTAGTAAAGGCGAAGATAGTGAAGTGGTAACTCCATCGCAAATATCTTATAAGGAGGGAGAAGAAGACTATGTAACGCAGGGAGTGGTGAATCCCAGGAATTTTAAGCCTGCTAATAAGAAAGAGGCTGCGGCTTTAATTGCTTGGAAAAAGCTCGAGTCTCGTAATCCAATGGCTTTTACAACCACTTATCTTAAAGCCTGTAGAAAAGGTTTACCGGAATGGAAATTCTACGACTTTTCTAGCGAGATTGACCAAGATAAAACAATAAATAATAAGGGAGCCGTTTTTAACGCAAAAGTTGATGAATACTTTAATAGCAAGCAAAATGCGGTATAATTAGCATGTAGCCAACTTAATAGGATTGTTCTTTTTAATGACCGTCTTAGGACAACTGAGAGCAATCTTTTGTTGGCTACACCTAGGGCGGTCATTTATTTTTCGAAAGTATTATGAACGATTTAAGATACATACAATATGCGAGAAAGTCGTCTGAGGCCAAAGAAAGGCAAGCTCTTTCCATTCCAGAACAAATAGAGGAGTGCAATAAATGCATTAAGGAAGAGGGCTTAAACATTGTTAGAAGTATTCAGGAAAGTAAGTCTGCGTATAAGCCAAATAATAGGCCAGAGTTTGACGAGATGCTAAGAATGATTAGAGCTGATGAAGCAGATGCCATATTAACCTGGAAGCCTGACAGACTTTGTAGAAACCCTGAAGAAGGTGGCAAAATTCTTCAGCTACTTCAAAACGGAATTATAAAAGAAATCAGAACACCCTTAGGAGACATCTATACCCCAGAATCTGACCAATTGATTCTCTTAATTCATTTCGGTATGGCTAATCAGTACTCAAAAAACATAAGCCAGAATGTAAAGAGAAGTTGGTCCGGCAAGCTAAATCGTGGCGAGTACTTTAGAGAAGCACCGTTAGGGTACGAAAACTACGGTGAAGTTAAAGGTAGAAGAAGCATAAGACCCCACAGTTTCGAAGCTCCTATTATGAAGGAAGCCTTCGAACTTGCATCGGTTGGTGCATTTTCGCTTAGTTATATAGCCAAAGAGTTATATGGAAAAGGATTAAAAACTAAAAAAGGAAAGGAAATTAGTAAAAGTCACTTATACCAACTACTAACTAACCCCGTCTATTACGGTTACTTTTACTTTAAGGGAGAGCTTTTCAAAGGGAGTTACACACCAATAATTACTAAAGATTTGTTTGAACAAGCTCAAATTGCATTAGGTAATCGAAGCAAGCCAAAGGTAAACTCTTGGAAAAGTCCATACAACTGCCTTATAACATGTGCTTACTGTGGCTGTAGTATTACCACAACTGTAAAAAAGAAATACTACAAAGGAACTAACCGAACTGCTATATATACTTATCATAACTGCACTAAAAGACATGGTGCATGCCCACAGAAGCCAATCATGACCACTAAATTAGAAGAGATGTTGTCAGGAGTAGTTGACGCTATTTGTATTGATACGGAGGTTTGGTCTCTTGGAATGGAATTATTAAAGGCAAAATATAGTAATCTTGCTAACCAACACAACTCACAACTTGAGCATTTCAGAGGCGAATACAACCGGTTAGAAGACCGTCTAAACAGACTTATCACAATGCGAGCTGATGAGGAGTTGTCAGCAGAAGAGTTCAAAGCCCAAAAGAATTTAATACTTGATGAGCGTTCAAAAGTAGAGAACCGGATAAATGACACTAAATTTTCCTCTGATAATTGGTTGGAACGCACCGAAGAGTTCTTAAACACGGCATTTCATGCCAAGGAAATCATCGAAGGTGATGATATTTTGAAAAAAAGAAAGTTGATAACTACTGTATGTTGCGACCTGAAGCTAAAGGATGGAGATGTTGATGTGGCATATAGAAAACCCTTTGATATACTCTTAAATCCGATGTACCGTACTGATTGGCTGCGAACGGTTGACAATGTTCGAAACTATTTCAAGGAACAGGATAACCTATTGGACATTCAAATTGCAGTATTAGAGCCCGCTCCGGCTTTTTCCTAATCGCTTGGGGTCGGTGGTGGAAGCTAAGTTGAACCAAATACTGAATACTTTAAAAATATTACTTAGTATCCATGATGTCATATCCGCTGTTCAATAAAACTAAGCAGCTGTTTGCTTAGAGCATCGTCTACTGCTAATATCTTGACATGTTTCAAGATAAACAACTATTTATCTATATCGTAATAGCGCTTACTTCTTATCTTTTTGGTTTAGGTCTTAAAAATAAATACTTCATAAAGTTACAGCATTCGTTCGTTAGGCATTCATTACCACTAACAGCAATATTGTTTATTATGGGGTTTTTTACAAAATACAATAATCTCCAACAAGCTATATTTACATTCGCGAGTGTTTATTTTGGTCTTTGGCTTCAAAGTCAATCACAAAAAATGCAGCAAAAAAGAGTAGAAAAGTACTATTCAGGTTTATTGTGGCACGAGCTTCGGTTTATTATTTTTAGGTTAGAAAATGTACAGAAAAACTTCACATTTTATTTAGAAAATCCGGATTTTTTAACACCTGCATACGGTAGGTATAGTAGCATTGTCGATATGATTGTGACAGTAAAATACTCTACTCATATGGCATTTCTCAACTCCAATGCAGTTTCAACACTAACAGAAGATGCTGTATATAATGCTATTGAGATAGCCTACGACAATCTTGAGCACTTAAAAGCACATGTCAGAATAATTGATTCCGATTTTAAAAATAAAACCCAACTGTATAACGAAATATTAAAAGGTAATCCTAACAAGCACTTAATAGAAGTTTTATTAAATGATATAAAAATGAAACTTAGAAGCGTAGCAGAGGAAGTTGCTATAACAAAAAGAAGTGCTGTTATGGCAAATGCTGTACTTAATGAGCACCTAAACAGCATGGGCGTGGTATCTGATACATCGGAGCTAAGGACAAGTATTCTGCTGCCCGAAGATATTACTTTTATTGAGCAATCGATTAGAGCTGTACCAATTAGTATAGAGGATGTGGAAAATCGTCTTAAGCAAGAACCTGAACAGCAGTAGCTGTATCAAAATCCTTAATGGTGAACCTAGCACTTGTAGAATGGAAGACTCTGATAGAGTCACTAGTTGCCGTTACTAACAAGGTTGAGAAGATTGTTCCGTTGCAGAACCAGCATCTCTATGCAACGCGCCATCTATATTTTTTAAAGCTTGTTCAAACATATTTATATACCTTTATGAGTCTATTTTAACTGATTTTTCGCGTTTTGGGGATAAACAAAGTGCGGAACACTTTAAAGATGCTCTGGCAGGGCGAAACATTATCATCAGTTACGATGAGGCGCCATTTCGCCCCACCAAAAATACTTTTTATGCTAAACTAAATTAGCATTCAGGTAGTTTGAGCAGGTTATCCGTATATGTATTGTCTGCTTTAGTCTGCAAGAATTTTGTATTGTGTACGCTGATCCGTACATAACAAAAAGCCTTATTTCCGTAAGAGTCCTTAACATATGCTGAATTGCCTTTTTCCATCCAACTAACCATTGTAGGTCGGTCGGTTTTTCCTGACTTATTATCGGCTTCATCAACCCAACAATAAGCTTTTATAGCTTCATGTGGATTTTCATGATTGCCGTTGTCTTTTTCTATTCCTTTAATTCTGACTGATCCCATAAATCTTTTCCGGTCACACCTCCTTAAACCTCACCGATCTGAGGTGTAACATCAACATGGCCATGTTAATATGTCACCGCATCTTGTGTAGGTACAAATTTAGACTATCCGATGTATCTTACAACTTAGGGACGGTTAAAGTCAATGGAAACTTGCCATTTTGACCTTAGTATTGTATGCTCTACCTACGGAGTTAATATGATTAAAAAAGAATTATTAGGAAGAAAAATCAAGGAATACCGCCTTAAAGCAGGAAAGTCACAGGATGAACTTGGCAGGTTTTTGGGTAAATCACATGCAGCTATTTCTGACCTTGAGAGAGGTGTGACAGAAGTCACTGTTAAAGATCTCTCAATTATTGCTGAATTCTTAGGGGTTGCTTTAGAGACCCTACTGGAAGATGTTAAAGAAGATCAAAAAGTACTATCTTTTAGTCCACTTGTTAATTACAGAGACAGCAAGGATATGACCTCAGAGGAAAAATCAAAGGCAGACAAAGTTTCAAACGAGTTTATAAAATTTATAAACGATAATAGAGATGACCTCAAATAATCGCGATAAAGCTCAAAACATATTAAAGTTAGCCGGAGTAACAGAATCTCCTGTTGATATTGTAATGGTAGCAAAAGCATTGAATATCAAAGTAGTACCCTATGATTTCCCAGATAAAAGACGCGGGATGGTATATCTTGATGAAACTATAAAGGTTATTGGTGTAAACAAAAACAATCCACAAAATCTTCAAAGATTTACAATTGCTCATGAACTTGGGCACTACCTCAATGGGCACGCCCATTACGATTCCGTTTATACGGAAAATGAGAAATTTAAATTTGCAGATGCACATTTTCAACAAGAAAAAGAGGCTGATTTGTTTGCAGCAGAACTTCTTATGCCAAAAGAATTTCTAATAAAAGATTTGGACACTATTGGTTTAGATATTAAAAAACTTACAGAAAAATATCAGGTGAGCGAACAGGCAATGCATATTAGGTTGTCGTCTTTGGGCTTAATAGACAAATACGCTCAAAGAAAAAACACTGACTAAATATAAAGTTTACTTGCTAATTCTTCTATATACACCGATCCTAACAAACAAGTAGCCCATTTTTTCTGGTTATTTTACTTTTGTCATAGAAAGAACCGGCGAGTGACCCCGCTATAGCTCCTTGCGTATCCGTATCTCCTCCAAGAAAGATAGCCTTAGCTATTCAATCCTCATAATTGTCCGTTTTTAAAAAACAATACAGGGAAATTATGAAAGTATTTAAGGAGTATCCAGTTGTGCTAAGTGAGTGCTCGCCCACAGCATTAAAATCTATTCTAAGGGCTTCCTGGAGCTTTGCAGGGCAATCCAGATAGGCAAATTGGAAAGTAATTTATATCGGACGCTTACTATGGCAAATAATCCATCCTTATCATAATACCCGGATATTCCTTAGAAACACTATCGATCACATTTACCATGTTTTTTCTATCTAAAGGAGGTTTAATAGCCCTTTTTAACAGGATCCCCCAGGACCTCAGATTATATATGGTTTTTTCCTCGTCCCATGATGGAAGCTCCGCAACGAGGGTACCCACACCGTATAGTTTAGCCAACGTAAGTGCCGCACGCATTGCTTGGTGGAACAGGGATCCATACATTCTGTCTTCAGGATTTTGTGAGTTAACAATAGGCACAAAAATAGTATGTGAAGTTTCTTGAGAGGTCCCACGAGTAATTATGGCATTTCCAAGTTGGCAGTAACCGATAGAAGACAACTCCTGCATTAATTCCGTCAAATCATTATCCATGATTCTACGTGTAGAATAGTTCGCGTTTTTATTTGTCAGATCTACGTCTGAAAATATTATTTTAGCTATTTTCATATAACTTATAGTCTCCTTTGATCGTATCCCAAAAAGTTGGCGCAAGAGCTATAGCCTCGAAAATAAAATCTTTAATTATTGGATCTATCACTAATACACCGGATCCAGATATAGGTTTAAACATTATTGTATCAGTATTTTTACCAAACCATTGATTTAATAAGATTGTGATAACATTATCAAAGCCATCCTTAGCATCTTTTCCTTCTGATAAAGCGGCTATATAGTCTACTACCTCGTTTGTTGAATACCCGGTTTTGTCAACCGCTAGTTCGTCAAATGTATATTGTGTTAATCTTTCTGCTTGTTCTTTTGGAAATAAATTTCCAATTTGGTTTATCCCTAAAGCGATTAATACCAGCCCCAAGTCTAGCGATGCCACCTCATCTGTTTCAGTAACTAATTTACCCCGAACGTAAGGAGCCATTCTTTTTGCTTTAATATCAGGCCACATATTAGATGCATTCTTCATAGTGATAGCAACAAAAGCTTTCGAAGCTGTACGTTCATCCAATAATTTACCCAAATCTACTTTTTTTTGTTCTTCTAGCGCTTCATTTAACAAATCCTTAAGCTTTTTAAGGTCAAAACGTTTATTAATCATATTAATATTGGGGAAATTTATGCGTAAACAACATAAGCTCCCCGCTAGCCGGTAACCATTGCAGATTACCCATATAAGTTTCCCCATATGACCGAGTAAGTTGCTAAACGGAGAGCTTCCGTTCACTTACTCGGACTTTTTCACCATGCCTTAGAGGTTTAGGTGACTATATTCAATTACAGTATTAATTTATCACGTTTTTATACATAATTTAATAGATATAAGTAGTTTTAGTGTTTTTGTAAAAAAATAGAATACTGTAATAGCAATGTATTTCGAATTTTCCGGTGCCTATAAAAAAAGAGTGGATCGATAAGAATTGATTGGAAAGAGAGTTTTGCGGTGCGTGGAGTGGGATTGATGAATGAGTTTTTCGGTGCTATAAAAAGGACTTTTATATTGAGTTATAATCGATTTGTCGACATGGAATTAAAACCTAACCGTGAGCTTAATAAGATTGGAGTTACAAATGCCTCATTTAATAGAATGTTGAGTTTGTTAGAAGATAGTTCGTTTAAGGATTTAATAGAGAGTTTGAGGTTATCATTGAAACCTACTCCTGGTAATGGCAAAAAAATGCTTGGGAACATCAAAGCAGTGAAAGATACTATTGCGGAATTTCTTCTTGCTAAAAAGTACCCTCTTAGCTGGTTAGATCCAGTATTTAATATGCTACGCGAAAAAAATAGTATCGATTTTCCACTGGATGACGGGATCAGTATAAGGGTTGCTGACGAAGCTATTACTGCAAATAACCCTCAGGACCTGGTTTTCGTCATTCATGAAGAAACTTCTGCGATAAAAAGAAAAATTAGTATTGAAATAACTGGGAATGTAAGCATAAACCGCATTGTTGAGTTTATTAAGAATAATGCTTATCTGATAAGCATTTACCAAAAAGGTTTAGAGTTACCGGATACCCTGGATAACAAAAAGTCTTCTGGAGACATTGCATACAAAATCTATGCTATGAAAAACAGGGGAATGTCATTCTCAGAGATTGCTGGTTCCTCTGAAATGGAAGATTTGGCCCTTATCGACGAGAACACTATCAGAACAATTTATTATAGATACTTAGATCTATTAAAGCCTTCAAAATAGTTTCACTTACGTATACATAACTGAAACTGACCAGACTTATTATTGTTGGTACCCTTTGGGTATGAATTCTCCGGAAGTAGAAACAGTCTTAAAACTGAATAAAGATAAAAAGGGTCTTGTAAGTAAACAAATCGACAAAAAAAGAACTAAACAGATACGAATTGATGTTGGGTACCATAAACTTATCAAAGTTTACGCCGCAAACGAAGGAAAGAGCATTAAGGGGCTTGTAGAGGGTATTTTAGCTGATAGTCTACCCTTCATAAATTATGGATCGGAGGAGGTAGAGTTATGAGTCCTGTTGATTATGTGAAAATTTACTTAGAATTAGATTGGTCCCTGATCCCCATCATCCCTAAAACAAAAAAACCTCCAATACCGTGGACAGAGTTTCAAACCAGAAGGGCTACTTTAGCAGAAGTTACGAATTGGATAAATAAAGGATGGTATTTGGCAGTTGTCACGGGGGACATTTCAGGTGTTTTGGTAGTAGATGATGACCGAGTTAAACACGGCCTAAAGGAGTGGGATCTGACGTCGCCTGTGATTGCTATATCTGAATCCAAAGGAAAGCACTACTACTTCCGTTATGATCGAGATATACACTCTCACTCTAATGCAACTTTACGTATAGACCTCAAAGGTTGGCATAGCTATGCGTTAGTACCGCCTTTTAATGGGCGACAGTGGATCTCTCAGGATTTTGATAACCTTACACCTCTTTCCGACGAAATAGTTCGTTTAATCCATTTCGATGATTGCAAGTTTGGAAAAAGCGGAATTCGTAAACCATTGAACATGGCAGACTTTGTAGACATAGAGGAAGGAGCTCGAAACGATAGTCTCTATAAACTTGCGTGTTCAGTATTCAACAAATTAGACAAAGATACAGGGACAAGAGTGTTAGTTGGAGTGAACCTGACATATAAACCACCACTTGGCGAAAGCGAATTTAATCACCAGGTATCACAGGCTTGGGAATTTATTCAATCTTCTATAGAAAAACAAGGATCGCCTAAGAGTGCTGATTTATCTGAACGCCGAACCGATACCTCAAACGCAGAGAAAATAAACGAGCTATTTGGAAGTAATGTTCGTTTTGATCATAGAAGAAAGAGGTGGTTGATATGGAAAGGACATAGATGGCAACCAGATATAGACGGTGATATTAGCCGAAAAGCAATGCAAGCAGCGAAAAAAAGATATCACGAAGTAGCTGAGATTGACGATTACGAAAAACGAAAAAAAGCAGTTGCGTGGGCTATGCAAAGCGAAAACAAAACACGTCTCGATGCGGCAATAGGTATTGCTAAGAGTCTTGTTCCAATTGCAGACTCTGGCGATAACTGGGATACCAACCCCATGCTACTTTCCTGCCCAAATGGCATTGTTGACCTAACAACAGCAACGCTGCGAGAAGGAAGGTCGGAAGATAGAATAACAATGGCTACAGCAGTTAATTTTGATCCTAACGCCGCATGCCCATTGTGGGAAAAGTTTATCAACGAAGTATTTGAGAATAACGAAGAACTTATCCGTTACGTTAACAAATCACTTGGATATAGTATTAGCGGAAATGTCCGGGAGCAGGTTGTCTTCTTCTGTTTTGGAGTTGGTGCGAATGGGAAATCTGTACTATTTTCGACCATTCGTGAGATATTGAAGGATTATGCCTACAGTGCACCTGCTTCCATGTTCCAACGTAACTCGATGGCAACTGCCACTAACGACGTAGCATCTATAGAGTTTAGAAGATTCCTGATGAGTAGCGAGATTCTCTCTTCTACAAAAATTAACGAATTGCGTTTAAAGAAGTGGTCCGGTGGTGATCAAGAAACAGCCCGATACCTCTACAGTGAGTTCTTTTCTTTTTACCCAGTCTGCAAGATATGGTTATTTGTGAACCATAAACCACAGGTTGAAGACGACTCTTTTGGGTTCTGGCGTCGAATGCGACTTATTCCATTTAACAGAGTATTCAAACTATCCGAGCAAGATAAAGACTTGCCACAAAAGCTGAAGGGCGAGTTTCCAGGGATTCTAAACTGGCTTGTAAAGGGGTGCCTACTCTGGCAAAAGGAAGGATTGTTGCCGTTACCGGAGATTATCAGCGAGGCAACAGGTGCCTATCAGCAGGAAAACGACGATCTCGCCGAGTTTGTATCAGATGCCTGTGTTGAGTCTGACGAAATAGTAACAAAGGCGTCAGTTCTATATACGGCCTACAAAAAATGGGCAGAGGAACAAAAATTGACCGGAAAAGATCTTTTCAGTAAAACCGCCTTTGGTCGCCGAATGGGAGATAGATTTCCCAAAAAACGGGAGAAAACAGGAATTTGCTATCGAGGTATAGGGATAAAAAACGATCTAATTAGTCAAAATAATGTAGGGTTGTATGCTGGTTTGACGCCAAAGTGTATGGTTGGTACTCAAAACACTAAAACCTCTTATATAAATCCTTGCAAAGGAAGTTTACTAAAAAACGCCACAAACCCTACATACCATACACCAGCGGAGGATGACACGGTTTTAGATCCCAGTTCTGTCTTTGATGGAAACCTGCCAGATTTGGACTCTGTGGAGGAACAGCAATGAAGATCATTAGATTAAAGCGACCTGAACTTAACTCGATTAGCTTGAATACATCCATTGAGAATATGTTAGGAGGTATACCCGGGTTTTATATAACCATGTCCATTGGGCAATGGGACAACTTCCTTGACGAGGGTTACTACCGCCAAGATGCAACGTTGATTGAATTGAATGACAACGAATATCCAGTTGCTGCTTATAGACTTGAAAAAGGAGCTAATACAAATGCTTAGTAAAGCTGCTTTAGAATCATTTAAGAAGATATACTTTGAAGAATTCAAAGTATTACTTTCTGATGAAACAGCAGACATGAAAGGTAAGGAACTGCTGCAGTTTATTAGCTTGATATATAAACCAACTACACAAAACAATTCGATCGCAGTGACCACAGCTGATACAAATACTTCAAATTCTAAAAATATGGTTGTACAATAAATCTGCGGTCAGATATAGGTAAAGTTTTTTAATGCCCTCATCGGACAGAACTTTACCGTTCTGATCGCACCGGTGGGGGCTTTAATTTATGTACGAAGAAAAAACAGAAAAACTAAAATACTTTATATACTGTAGAAAAAGTAGCGATTCTGAAGATAAACAAATACTTTCTCTTCCGGCACAAGTCCGCGAGTTAAAAGAATTAGCTGTCAAATTAGGTTTAACAGTTGTAGATGTATACGAAGAATCTATGTCTGCTTTTAAGCCTGGCAGACCTAAATATGCAGACATGCTAAGAAGAATTGAAGCAAAAGAGGCAGACGGAATCATAGTGTGGCAACCAAATCGTATTGCAAGAAACTCAAGAGATGGAGGTGAGTTTATCTATTTAATGGACTTAGGAAACATTAAAGAATTGAAGACGCCCTCAAAGTCATATTTTAATACTCCAGATGACAAATTCTTTTTAAACTTTGAATTTAGTATGGCTAAAAAGGACTCTGACGATAAAAGTGTAAATGTAAAGCGAGGAAACAGAGAGAAGTTTTTTACAGAAAAAGAATGGGCAGGTCCTGCAAAGCAAGGATACTTAAACTACACAGATCCGTTTACAAAAAGAACGTGTATCGTTGCAGACCCTGATAGGTTTCCCCTACTCCAGAAAGCCGGAAAACTAATTTTAAGCGGTACATATAGTCCTATGTTGATATTGCTAACTCTTAATGAAGACTGGGGTTACCTTACGAGAAAGACTGCAAAATTAGGTGGTAAACCGATGAGTAAAACTACTTTTTACAGATTCCTTGCTGATCCATACTACTACGGTTTAATGGTCAGAAAAGAGGGTGAGATCTATGGAAATCAGCCAAGAATGTTTACGCAAGAGGAATTTGAAAAAATGCAGATATTTTTAGGTAAGAAAAAAAGACCACACACCAAAAAAACTAATCATTTTGCGTTTAAGGAGATTTTAACCTGTGGAGAGTGCGACGGTTCTATAACATGCGAAGAAAAGTGGCAAATAATATGCCCTACCTGTAAAGAGAAGTTCACTAAGGGTATTAGGTCTAATAATTGTCCGAGGTGTATGACGCCGATAGACGAGATGGTCAATCCGAAAATACTTTGTTACGTCTATTACCACTGCACAAAACGTGTTCACAAGAATTGCACACAAGGTAGCATTGAACTAAAAAGGCTAACTAAGATAGTTGATAAAGAGTTAAGTAACTACGAAATATCCCCGAGATTCAAAGATTGGGCTATCGAACATCTTAATGAGTTAAACAAGGATGAAACAACCGACAGGGAAGTTGTTAGGGGTAATTTAAAAGTTGCTTATGATGACTGTGTAAAGAAGTTAGATAATCTCATTCAACTAAAAATAATGCCTCAAAATATCGATGGGTCGGTGCTATCTGATGAGGAATTTGCTGCAAAACGAGTTCCACTACTTAAAGAGAAAGAACAACTGTGGGAAAAGCTAAACAACACTGACCAAAGAATTGATGACTGGCACGATCTTTCAATTAGAGCCTTCAATTTTGCATGTTACGCACGCTATTGGTTTGAACACGGTGATTTGCATCAAAAGACTGAGATACTTAACTCACTTGGTCAGAACCTAAAGATATTTGATAGAACATTGTTGATAGACGGACAAAAACACTGGTTTATGATCCAAAAAGGTAAGGAAGATGTATATAATCTCGCAAAGAAGTTAGAACCTGAGAAATGGCTTGATATACTGGCTCAAAAGGAGCTTCCGGAGGTGCTTAGTAAATCCTGGCTGGGGGATAGGGATTCGAACCCCAATAGGCGGGACCAAAACCCGCAGTCCTACCGTTAGACGATCCCCCAACGACAAACTATTATAGCATCTGCGAAACCCTCTCCGACCACAGTAATTACCGCTCCAACAACCCTCTCAACCTCCCCATCTCCGCTGCCATCGCCTCTTCTCCGCACAACACCGTTCCTTTTTCTTTCACAAAATTCTTAAATAGATTAAACTTTCCTTCCGGGATCTTTGGGTTTAAAGCAATATCGGCGTCCTCTAAATTCTTTTTAGCCATTTGGTTAAGTAACATTTGATAAGACAGTCTGAAAATCTCCCTCGCATTTAATTTCATTTGCCCTTCCATCGCCGCGGTCAGTGGAAAAATGTTTCCGTACAGGTTGACGCCGATTACAATATCAGCTCCCATTCTTCTAACCTCTTCCGTAGGTATGGGTGTTGAATTTCCTCCGTCTACCAATCTTTTACCGTTAATATCTACAGGCGCCAGAACAATGGGTATTGAAATACTCGCCCTTATAGCCGTCGCCAAATTGCCCCCATCAAGATATACAGTTTCTCCGGTTAAAATATCGGTCGTCGCAGCTTTAAAAGGGATTTTCAAGTCTTCAATCTTTGCCCCGCGCAGATAATTTTCCAAAAATGCCACGAACTTGTTTCCTTTCAACAAGCCAAGCTCCGCCCTGGGATCCGATAAAGCGTGAAACATATCCAGGTAACCAATATTATCAACGATCTTCTCAAGTTCTCCGATATTTCCATAATAAGCATACAAACCCCCGACAAGAGCTCCGATACTCGAACCTGTTATGTAATCAATGGAAATTCCGTTCTTTTCGAGAACTTTTAAAACCCCGATATGCGCAAGGCCTCTCCAGCCCCCGCTTCCCAAAGCCAAACCGATCTTTACTTTTTTTCTGCTCATTTTATTTCAACAAAAGTTTCATCAATTAAATTCCCGAACCCGTCTTCCATCGTAAGCTTATACTCTCCCGGGTTTAAGTTGCTAATATCTCCGAAGATCTCGTAATAAACATAAGTTTCCTCTTCGGTGAATTCATTGTCCCTTAAGACCACCGTGATGTTTGGGTCAACAATTAAAAATGGAAAGGACGTTTGAAATTTCAGCCTGCGCCTCATCTGAGCCGTTTCAAAATTACCTTTTAAGTCATAGAACTTTGTTTCAAAAACGATGGAATCCTTTCGGGCGGTGACCTTTAGCGGAATTTGTTCGGCGTTGTCTATAACCGTGGTTTTTATTTCGTAATTAAACTTTGGGGACGACACCCTGACCAGAAGTATAAATCCTGAGGCAAGGGCGAAAATGAGCGACAGTATAAGGACTATTTTTCTTTTTGCTGAGAAGGTCATGACCCTATGTTACCATATACCAGTATGGCAGTACCCGCAAAATATACCGCCGGCGTAGCGGACAAAAAACAGCTTTCGAGCCTTGTTACTTGGTTAAAACTGAAAGTTGAGGGTGTCGACGAGGTTGAGTTCAGACCCGGTCAGTTTATTAACCTTGAAGTAGGCGACGGTGTTTACCGCTCTTACTCTATTGCTAACGAAGTCGTAGGCGGGCCTTTTGTGGAACTGGCCGCTATTACGGGACGTCCTGGTTTGGGGGCTAACTTTATCAACGAATTGAAAATAGGCTCCTCAGTGGGCTTTATAGGCCCTTCGGGGAGGTATTTTTATCACAAACCGGCTAAAAAGAATGAAGTATTTGTGGCCACCTCTACCGGCATAGCCCCCTTTATTCCTATGATCGGGCAGGCCTTGGAGGACCCATTTGTAGAATCCATAATCCTGGTTTTTGGTGTGAGAAACAAAGAAGAGGTCTTTTTCGAAGACAAATTCAAGAAGTTCTTGGAGATGTCGCCAAAATTTAGATATTTTATATGCTTGTCCGGGGTTACCAACGGCCTCAAACCGCCCTATTTTGCAAATAGAGTGACCTTTTGTTTACCCGATTTTGTAAAAGAGTGCACTGACTTTTATTTATGCGGAAACACCGCAATGATCCGCGATTGTTCTGATATTATTAATAAGGCGGGTTTAGAAGATTTTGCAATTTATACCGAGGCTTTTAACCCTAATTTGTAGAGATAAAAAAATGTCCGCTTCCGGCTTATTTAGTAGCCGGATAGGGCTAGCGCCCCACGGATTATATAATTTTACAAATTATTTTTTACATAGTCACCGTAAAATCTTCAGAGGTTTTCTATCTAGTGAGAAATTCTACGAAAACATTATCAAGATAAAAAATCCCCGTCTTGCTTTACGTATAGTAAAGTTCAACGGGGTCATACTGCATGTCAGGTGTTTACGAGTAGAAATATCACGACAAGTACTCCGAAGAAAGAGAGTACGGACGGCATCTCGTGCTTTCCAATGGCAAACGCAATCCCGGACATCAAAAGAAAAGTTCCGAGTAGACACAGAGGAACGACCTTATCCCATCCGAAGATGAACAGGAATGGAAGGGTTATTAAAATGCCGGTTATTCCCCACACTACGAAAAATTCGTATTTCATCTTGAATTGCATTTATCTGCTCCTTATCTCTCTGATTTTTACTCTGTATTAGACGGATCGGGCATGGAAATCCCGGACAGGTGAAAGTCTAAAATCTTTGATAGGTCTGCCGGCTGATTGAAGTAGCGGAGTTCAGTAAATGAGCGTCACGTTGCCGGATTTTACATCGACGGCCAGTTGATGAGACTTCCAGGTACCGTTGTTGTGCATGACGGAGAGCTCGATACTGTAGGAGTGCTTGGCAATTATTGCCCCCGTCACAGGCATTGTGTTTATAATCGTTATTGCCGACTCAGTTACGCCAAACTCAGCGACAGCAAACACTTTCGCCAGCGTTTTCGCAGCCAACTCAGTTCTTACCTCATCCATTTTCTCCTCCTTTATTGGTTTTTCGCCATTCTAGTGTAAATATGGTTGGTTGTAAAATGCCTGTGGGCGAGGCGATTGGTTAGTGAAACTCAGTAGGGATTTCGTACTATGGTGGGCCTGCCTGGGCTCGAACCAGGGACCTTTCGGATGTCTGCTTCGCAGCATCCTCATAATCATGGTGGGCCTGCCTGGGCTCGAACCAGGGACCTTTCGGATGTAAACCGAACGCTCTAACCAACTGAGCTACAAGCCCTTAACTACCACCAAAAACTATATTTAACCGCGAACGCTCTAAATTCGCCTTCGGCGAAGCTTTGCTCCGCAAAGGACAACTGAGCTACAAGACCGAAATTTCAATCTGAACCGGAAACATAGACCGTTTATTCTGCGTTCCGTCCGTCCATTATTCTACCAAATCTCTTTGAAATTGCGATATTATTTGGTTAAATTAACGTGTGACCGATCCTGCTCAAAGATCTCGTGGAAACAATAGAGACACCGACTTTCTTTTAATATTTTTACCCGTTTTGGCGGCCGCCACACTGTTTGTACTTGTTCTAAGCGACAAATTAAATATTAAGCTTTTTGGAAGAAATTTTATTCAGGAAGTTGTTTACCAGCGCAACAACGCCAACAGAACAAGCAGTAAGCCCGTTATCCAAGATGAGGTTACATTCACCAAAACAGAGACCCAATTTTCCGAGCTTACGAAAAAATTAACCATCGAGCCCGGTGTTTACGGTCTTTATATAAAAGACGTCGGGTCAGGCAGAGAATTCAAGTATAATGACACTACAGAGTTCTACGCCGCGTCTTTATACAAAGTTCCTATCGGAGCGGCGGTATTAAAAGAAGTTGAAGCAGGAAAGCTGAACCTGGATGATACGGCCACCTACCTTCCTTATGATTATTCTTCGGGTACCGGCGTAATAGGTACTTATTCTCACGGAATTCAACTAAAAATAAGCGACATTTTGTCCGAACTACTAAAAAACAGTGATAACACTGCCCAAAATATTTTATTAAGAACGTTAAGTTATAAAAACGTCCAGGAAACTTTTAACGAGATCGTTCCCGACAAAAACACAAGCACCTATTATAGGTACAACCTAAGTACACCGGCGGAGATCGGCTATGTTTTTGAAAAACTTTATTTCGGAGGATACCTGAACGATGCCGATAAGAAATATTTATCGGATCTTATGGTACATACATCATTCGAGGACAGGATAAGCGCTTACCTTAGGGAAGATCTGATTTTCTCGCATAAAATAGGTAGCTGGCCTGATTCTTGGCATGACTGCGGGGTTGTATACACGGAAACGAAAGAGTCCGAATTAATAGTATGCCTTATGAGCCAGCGTGCTCCGTATGAGAACTTTTTGAACGCTGCTAAAATGACGGGAGAGTTCGTTAATATTTTGATGAACTAACTATGTCCATATCCTTCCAAAAGAAAAAAGAGGATTTTAAGTGTCGTAATTGCGGCATCCTTGTTACCGGAACCGGATATACCAACCACTGTCCCAAGTGTCTTTGCAGTGAGCATGTTGACATCATGCCAGGCGACCGCGCAAACCCCTGCAAGGGAACTATGCGTCCGGTGGGGATAGTTAAAAAACACGGAGAGTTTTTTGTAGTTCACAAATGTGAAAAGTGCGGCGAGGTGAAACACAACCGAACCTCGGAAAACGATGACCCGGAAAAAATAGTAGAAATTTCAGTATTACCCGTTTAGTTTTTTTCTCTTTTCCAAAGTTTTATATTAAACACGCGAGTGAATGTGCCTTCCCTGTCGTCCCCGTAGCTCATGAAATCCATAAAGGATCTCATTGCTGTTTTTGGTTTATATAAAACTGTCATTGATAGAGCCACAACAGTAATAAGCACTCTGTAGAATAGCCCCGGCTCATTAAAAGTCCTGAAAAGATAAGTTATAGATAAAACATAAACAAGATATTGAAAAATAGATAAATAATCGGCGTAGTCTGTGTTTAACATACTTTCGGCATATCCTTCTTTGTGTTCACGCACCTTTTTGCCGGCGGCAATGCTAAAGTATGCCAGGATATCTGTAATTACAATAGCCAAGAAACTAAGTGGGGACGCCCCCGCCAATACCAGACCCGTCAAAAGTTTCATTGAATGAAGTATGGTCGACATCACTATATCTACCACAGGAATTTTCCTCAGTGCGAAAAGATAGAGCAAATTCAGCACAAGAAATGCTCCCAAAGCGATAAATAGAATGTGAGATAAAAGCGCGGCAAATAAAAAAGAAAAGAATAATAGAATTTTGAAAATTCTTCTCGCAGTTGCCGGAGACACTTCTCCTGAAGCGATTGCCCTTCCCCGGCTTTTTACCGGATGTCGGCGGTCCGACTCGAGATCCCGGATGTCATCCATAATATAAACCGCCCCGTAAAAAATAGGGCTAAAAAGAAAGGCCGCCAGAAATATAAAACCGAATTCTTTTAGCGTCAGGTTGAAATCGTTCGCCAGAAAATATCCGTATACCAAAGGAAACGCGCTCAAGGCATTCGGGAAAAAACGGATGAGTTTTGCGAAAATAAGACCTTTTTTTAGAAAAAGAGGCGTGTTTATCTTTTCGCGTTTAAACAGCAAAAACCAATTAGGATTTATTCTTCCCAGTAACAGCCAATCTTCAAAAATATCGTAAGAATAGTGAGAGATCATCCCAAGAGTAAAAATAGCCGCCCCGTAATTTTCCTGAACTAAAGCAAAATATGAAAAAAATGTTACGGCTATAAGCACCGTGACTAGGTTGTGGGAGTAAATGCCGGTGTTGAACTTATGATTTTCTATGGCGAATCTTTGAAACTCCCGCAACTCTTTATTTCTTAGAAAGTATCGGAGATTTTTTGAATAATCGGTTTTTCGGCCATATGTATATATAAAAAACAGGTGGTCGGCGTCCGGTAGTATTGCTCCTAAAGCACCGAGTACCAGAGAAGGTAAGAGGCCATAGCCGGGCTGAAAATAATAGAAAATATAACCTAATACTGCGCCCACAAGTGCATGCAAAGGCATGTGGTACTTATTGCTTAATTTTGATAGCGTGTCCTTAGAAATAAACATAGCACTCATGTATTATACCGTGGACAGGAGCTTAAGGGGTTTTTAGAATATCGGATGGAAACTTTGGTTCATTTCATCGTCGTAATATTCCGAGCCTCCCGGGTCTTTCGAGAAACTGTAAGCTTGACCGATATTGTACGTGTAGACCATTTTTGCCTCAGGAACGTATTTAAGAACGTAAATATAATTTATTCCGCACAGAGTTTCCGAGACATCTTTGCCGTCCCCCTCTATTTTTACATCGTAAACCTTGTTGTTAGCTGCTGTGCTTGTCATCGTACCAACGGAACATCCTGTTCCGAACTGTTCCTGCACAAATTTTTCAAGGTCGGTTTTTGTCGGTACCGGTTTTGCAATAATATGCCAGGATTTTTGCTCGGTTTTTAATCCGGCTAGCGTTGTGGATTTTTTCTCACATGAATCAAAATAGGTCACGTTGTTGACCGTGGTCGGCGCCGATAACTCATATGTAAACTCGGGCGCGACAAATATTCCGCCGGTGTCCTCAAATATTTTTACAGGCACCTGGGCTGTTTTCGGTCTGTAGGAAGTGTTACTTCCTTCCACTACTTTTTCGCAGGAACCGTTGGCGCTGTACACGGTTTTAGGGTAGTTTATTGAGAACTTAAGATCGGCGTTTGAATAGGCCTTCCATCCTGTGGGGACAAGATTATCTTCTGCCTGTGTTTCCTGACCAACATCTATTTGCGGTTTGGTTACTTTCTCTGCCACTGTGTTAGATGTGCTGACTGCCGTTCCCCCACCCTCCTTGGTTAATATCGCGAATAGACCGCCGCCGATGATGACGAGTAAAAAAGCGAAGAAGATGATCATTAGTGAGTTGTTTTTCATGTGTTTATTTTATTCTTTTTTGATGGCGGGAGGAAGGATATTGACTAAATTGTTACTAAAAAGTATACTGGTTTTCGCTGAAGACTGGCGAGTGAGCGCGATGCCACGACCCAGTTTTTTGCATTTATGGCAGTATTTTATAACTGTCAATATTATTTAAGTATTTTCTTCCGCTTCTATTGACTCGAGTCTCTACCTTATATAACTTGCTATCAAATATACTAAGCAGGCTTTTTTCGTACGGACTCAAATCGGATTTAGGTTTTTTTATAAACTTGAGTTTTGCACCATAAGCCATCAAATCTGCTATTTGTTCTTCAATATCTAAATTTTTCTTTGTCACAAAAGATATTTCTGTAAGTGCACTTTGTATTTTTTCAAATGAAACTCCCAGATCCTCTATTCCTCTGGAAAGATAGTGGCTGAGTACACGGTGGTAAACAAAATCCTTTTTGGAGGTAGCGGATTCGATAACAATACTGCCGCTCATGGTCTCGCTACCAATTAAGGAAAGTAAAAAGTTTCTGATAATCACGTTTGCCGTTTCTTGCAGTACTTTATCTTCATTCCAGTTCATTTTCAGTGCGGCATCCCTGTCAACTACAGTTACAAGCATACTGTAACCCCCGGAGTTAAGGAAACCCATCAAGTCTTTCTTAAAATCGTTTTGCACCTTATCGTCTTCTAGGTTTTCGAAGATACCTTCTTTTCTATTAATTTCCCGGGAGTGAAATATAACCTCTGTGTTACCCCAATACTTAAATTTTATCTGATCGGCTTTGATTCTAAGATCATTCTGCTTTTCTGTTTTAATCCTGCAACTGCTGACTACGTAGCATGGGGAACTCGTTACTCTTGGGTTAGATGGACCTGATTCGTCGATAAATAGCTTAACTTTATTCATATTTAAGTGCTAAATTCACGAAGATTACATAACATCAAAACGCGAAGCGGAACTTGTACCATCTAGTGCTTATAGGGTTTATGTAGGCTAGTGGCAATTTTCTATGGTGGGGGACACCGTTCAAATTTGGTCACCTGAAACAGAGGCAGGAAGCTTTAGATATGGTACAAAGATATGTTTTGACTAAGTGAGATAATCTTCTAATGTAAATCTAATCCTAAATGCAGGTATTGTTTGTCTTCTGAAACTATTAGAAAGGGAGTAAGAAGAGGAAATGTTAAATATTTATGTAAGAAATGTGGGAGGCATTTCCAGGTTAATAAGGTTAAAAGGTTAGATAACAAAATTCTTTTAGCTGACCATTTGGAGGGGTATTCTTTTAGATCTTTATCCCAAAAGCATAATATCTCGGTCGGATCTGCGTATGGTAAGTGTTTTGAAGCCTTGGAAGAGCTTCCTCATTGTGCTGATATAACAAGGAGGTATTGTTCTAAGTTTTCCGGAGTTTTGCTAGTTGATGGGAAGTTCGTAAATGTTAAAGGCTACGAAAGAAAAATTCCAATCATCTATGGTATTGATTATCAAACTCACGATATTCCGACATTTGTTTTTAGTATTGCTGAAAACTTTATGTCTCTAATTAAGTTTTTTAGCTCCCTTAGGCTTTTAAACTACCCTCTAAGATATCTTGTATCGGATGACAATTTAAATATACCGCAGGCTTGCAGAGAGATTTATCCTAAAGCTTTCTGGCAGCTTTGTACTAATCATTTTAAGGAAAATATTAGAAGAACTCTTGGCGTAAGAACAGAACCTACACACCAATCATTTATGAGTGGGATTGAGGATCTTTTTTCCTTTAAAAGATCTGAGGATGATTTTAACAGAGTTGCTAAAAATGTTTTTAATGTGCATAAGAATAATGATTTGTATGTATCAATACTTTTGGATATAGAAAAAAGAAAAGAAAATCTGTTGGGGTATAAAGATGTTCCAAGAACAACCAACTTAATAGAAAGCTTTAACTCTCAGTTCCAGGCTAAGTTTAAGTTAATAAAGACATTTGAATCCTTTAGACATGCAGACCTTTGGAGTAACGGATACATCTTAAAAAGAAGATTTAGGGTATTTACTGATTGTACGGGCAAATTCAGGAGTTTAAACGGTAAAAGTCCGATTGAGATTTCCAAGAAACCTGATGTTGATTTACCAACCTTCTTTTGAATTCCAGGTGACCAAATTTGAACGGTAGCATGGTGGGGAGGGTGGGGATCGAACCCACATAGCCGGTTTTTCAGACCGGTGCCTTGACCAACTTGGCTACCGCCCCGCGCCGCATTACACTACAAAACAAAATTATCTGGAGCGACAGACCGGACTCGAACCGGCGACCTTCTCCTTGGCAAGGAGACGTTCTACCAACTGAACTACTGTCGCGCACAAGGACATTATAAAGGAGGGTATCTAAAAATCAACAACTACGGCCTAACAGCGCACAAAACAAGGTTAGGCGGATTTTACCAACTTCCTCCGCCACCACCACCTCCTCCTCCTCCGCTCGAGCCTCCTGAAAATCCGCTGCTAAAACCGGAAGAACTTCCGGAGGAGCCGCTGGCACTGCGATAAGAGCTATTAACTACAGAGTTCATTACAGCTAGTCTGGTCACATCGTCGCCGCGGTACCAATCAGGGTTGGTGTTAAAAAGGTCTTTAAACCGTTTGAGCCAGACATCTTCGACCCCGAAGGCTGTAGCAAAAGGCAGGAGTTTTTCGAAAAACATCATTTCCTGAGCCTGAAAATCAAACTGAGGGTCCTGGCTTACCAGAAAATTCTTTAATGACACAGCTTCGGAGTAAGTTTGAATACTGTTGTTCGGCCTTTCCGGGCTTTTTCTACCCAAAATAATGGACACCAGCGCCAGAAATATGTTGGCGACAAATAAAGAGACCGACGCAAGCACTGTGTATGCTCCGGACGTGTTGACGGGATTTGACTTGAACACGCCGCTCTTTTTTAGGAACTCTCCGGCTGACGGGGCAAGAGAGACGCCCGCCAAACCGAACCTTTCACTTTTTCTAAGTTCTTTTGCGGACACTTCTGAAACATCATCGGGAAAAATAGCTTTATACAGATCTTTTTCGTACTTTCTTAGAGATTCAATGTCGTTATTTACGCCCCTGGAAAATATAAATTCTGATTTATCTTTATGTGTGATTTTTATGTAGCCTCTTTGGGCCAACGAAATAATTGTGGCGGGTACGGCCTTATCGCCTGCGGTAACATCGGCGGTTATAGCTGTTTCCACAGGCGTTAAAATCTCCCCGTCCGCAGTTTTGGGAGGTGAGAACCACGCGCTGACGATCCTCGCATTATCTTTTAAGTGTTTTTTCTCTTTTAACCACTTAAGCATCAGGAAAAGAGGAAGTGCGATATAAAAGCTTACAGCCAAAACGGCTAGTAAGATAAGCAGCAATGTGGCAAGAAACGAAAGCTTGTCGGGCGAGGGTTCCAGAATTTGCGCGTAACCTTTCGGGAATTTGACGGCAAATGTAAATGCCTCCCTCGGCCTTACTAAACCGGTTTCGAAACTGATTTTGTTAGCGCTTTTGTTTACGGTACAATCGGCGGCAGTACTTCCTACAGGGCCTGTGTAACAAACCCCGTCTAACTCCCCTACTCCGAAACCCTGCTCAAAATTCACGTTGGCTAAAACAGTATTAATTGGTATACCCCAGCCGCTTCCTACGGCATTCCAATAAAATTCGTCAAAAGAATCGAAATATGTAAGTGCACCGCCAACGGTGTAATTAATAATGTAAGCGTGCCGTCCCGTAATAGTTTTGTTAGGGTCGCCGATCTTTATGGTTAATTCTCCGTCCGTTTTGGTTTTGGAATAAGTGTAAGGCTTCCCTCGTTCATCATTGATGCCGGTAACCTCAATATCCATTATGAAGGATTTTTCGTCTTGATTAACTTTTTTATACGGAATGTTGCGAAAAATTCCATGTCGTTGTTCTGAACCGAAATCGTAAAGAATAGTTTCCGTGATATTCACGGTACCGTCTTGGTTCACTTGAGCGTCAAATTTTAGGGAATGAATTAATTCTTCGGCCAAAACAACACGGGAAAAAAATAAAATTATTGAGACAACCAATACTTTACGTAGAAATCTCATATTCATATTAAAGCACGTTGACTGAAATTATTAAAAGGGGGCGGATGTGAACACGAATTGCCCCCTCCAGAAAAATTTAAAATGGTGGGCGAGACAGGACTTGAACCTGCACCGGTTTTACCCGACAACGACCTCAACGTTGCGCGTATACCAATTCCGCCACTCGCCCAAACACAAGGAATTATACCAGATTAGTTCCTTATTTAATCGCCAGATTAAAATCCTATTTAATCACTATTTCTTCGGCTTGAATAACAGTGGACTCTGCGTAACCCCAAGTTAGAACGCCTTTTATTTCCACATGTTTGCCATCAAACACATCCATTCCGAATTCTTCCCGTGCGGGAGGGTTGACCTGCAGTTTGTCGATATCCATAGGAAATCCGGCCGCATTTTCTTCTAAAGTGTACGGTGCATCAAAATACAGCCAGTACCAGAAGTCGCCCAGCTCGAGGTCAGCAGGTATCTGCTCCTTTTTAAGAATTCCGTTAAAGGTTTCCAAGGCTACGGAAGTTTCTACAGGCGCAGTCTCATCAAGAGGGGCCTCCTCACCCGTCTTGTTCAAGCTTGTTTCAATACCCCTAAGTCTGTTTTCAAGATTTTTGAGGTAGAAAAAATTGTAGAAAGAAATAAATAGAGCACCGAAAGCAAGGGTAACGATCAAGGCAATTTTTATATTTTTCATTTTAAAAATTAATCAATTACTGGTGCCAGAGGTGGGACTCGAACCCACACACCTTGCGATACAGCCTTCTGAAGACTGCGCGTCTGCCAATTTCGCCACTCTGGCTCTCAATGCTTTGATTATATCGTATTTGAGTGATTGTATATAGGAAAAGAGGAGCCCAAAGATGAAAGTGATCTCTGCTTTGAGCCGGGAACGGAGTCACTGCGGGTGTTCCTTACAGATGTGGTATTATACGGGAAAATCAATAAAAGGAGGAGAAATGTGCGCTGCCGGAAGATTGAAAAGGGAAGACGCTATAACCATCACAGGGGTGATACTCCATAAGTTGGCATATCTTGATGTCGTGAAGCAAGAATGGCCGACAGTAACCATGGAATGCTCGTGGGGAGACGGTATGGAAGAGGCTTACCTTACTTGTGCACTGAAGGTAACATTCTCACATAAGGTGAATTCTCCAAAAATCAGTGTTTTAATCGACGGGTTTGTACAGATTAAAGACAAAATTGTCGAGTTTAAAGCACTAAACCCACACCGTTTCGCAAAGAGCCCCGGAGGGAAAGATCTGCTAGATTATTTAGATTCCGTCGCTCGTGGAGCCCTTATAAAAAAGGTTGACGATTGTTGGAAAGAATATCGAGAGTTTTCATGGCTTAAGGAATGCGGGAACGTATCTTAAAATATTGGCTCACTTTTTGTCTCAGACAAAATTGTGAGCCTTTTTGTTTGTGGAATAAGAAAAATTTATGGTGAGGACGGAGGGATTCGGTCACAACTCTCGCTTCGCTCGGTCGCGACCCCGCCTCGCTCACCCACTTCGTTTGTTCGCTCCGGCATTCTCATCCCTCCTACATGTGATCGCTGTCCGCCTTTGGCGAACACCGCTCACATGGTGAGGACGGAGGGATTCGAACCCTCGACAAACCGGTTAAGAGCCGGTTGCTCTACCACTGAGCTACGTCCCCAAACCCGACAATTATACTACAGGGAAGTATTATCAAAAGCGGTTTCTACCCATTTTCCCAGGAAGAAAGTAATAACTACGACTGCGAATCCTACAAGAAGGTGCTCTGTGATAACTTCAAAGCGGTTTTGTCCCGTTCTCTTTGAAATTCTCAGACTTAGAAGTATCAGGACAAGTGCCGAGTAAATAACACTAATTAGCACGGCGTGACCTACAGGTAAAAAAATAAAAGGGATTACGAATGACAGCCCGATTATAAGTTTTGAGAAAAAAGTGGAAATAGTGATATTGCGTACATCCCTTGCTTTCGGGTGTGTTTTCGACTCTTCGGATATGTGTTCTCCCAGTGCATCTGACAAAGCATCAGCCACACTAACCGTGAAAATCCCTCCGATAATTGCAAGTCTCGCTGCAGAAGAAGAGTAAAGTCCTACTATCATGCCCATTGTTGTAATAACTCCCGAAGCAGTACCAAACCCAAAACCTGCAATCAATGAGTCGGCGATTTTTAGTTTCATAAGTTAAATTATATTTTATGGGACGGTTTAAGCAAGGAAAAAGAAAACGGACATACGGAGTGTTAAATTTTCCGGATGCCCGTTATGGTTATTTGGATTGAAGGAACAGTTTCCCGTCATCGTCCTGCAAAATTTTTTTGGTTCCGATTAGCAAATCTAAAGTTGTTTCAATGTACCGGTTAAGTTCGCCGAGCTGCATTTTTTCCTCGACTTTATAAACGAGAGTCGTGCGTTCCATCGGACCTTCTTCTCTCAGAATCAGGTTTATTACTTGGATAATAAATATCATTGAGTCAGGCATTTATTCCTCCGTTTCTAGTAAGTGGGATTCTATATGAAAAGTCTGTAGTTATCAAATATGATAGAAGCGCAAAAAAGCTACCACCAAAATCTTTTTCAGAATTTTGACGGTAGCGTGTTAAAACGGACAATTTAGATTCTTAGAGCTTTCAGAACGATCGTCTCCACTTCAAAGTGGATTTCATCGACTCCTTGAGTGGCATCAACAACTTTCCACAATTCCGGATCCCTTTTGGCAAGGTCAAGGTAGGTTTTACGGACGCTCGTGTGAAAATCGAGTTTTTCTTTATCCAAGCGGTTCATCTCTTTCTGGGTTTTTTTCCTGGCTAACCCCAGTTCCGGAGGTATGTCTAGTAATATAACCAAATCCGGGACGGTATCTTCAACGACAAACTCTGTGAGGGTATCTATTAGGATCTCAGACACCCCTCTTGCTCCGCATGAGTAAGCGTATGTAGAATAAAAACTTCGGTCAGAAAGAACGACCGTACCTTTTTCGAGCGCGTGTCTTGTGATTCGTATATCCTGGGCGCGCGCTGCGAAGAACAACAAGGCTTCTGTTATTCCGAGAATTCTGAGGTTTTTACGGTCCAGTAGGATTTTTCTTATTGCTTTACCTACAGCGGTTTCTCCCGGCTCAATGACGGACAAAACGTCTATGCCTCTGCTTTTCAACGATTGTTCTAACAACCTAATCTGAGTACCTTTTCCTGAGCCTTCTCCTCCTTCAAAAGCGATTAACATCTCTCCCTCCTTAGTTAGTTGTTTTAATGCCATTGAGATATTAGCAAAATACGGATACTTTTAAAATAGAAGATGCAAATAGACACCGTTCAAATTTGGTCACCTGAAACAGAGGCAGGAAGCTTTAGATATGGTACAAAGATATGTTTTGACTAAGTGAGATAATCTTCTAATGTAAATCTAATCCTAAATGCAGGTATTGTTTGTCTTCTGAAACTATTAGAAAGGGAGTAAGAAGAGGAAATGTTAAATATTTATGTAAGAAATGTGGGAGGCATTTCCAGGTTAATAAGGTTAAAAGGTTAGATAACAAAATTCTTTTAGCTGACCATTTGGAGGGGTATTCTTTTAGATCTTTATCCCAAAAGCATAATATCTCGGTCGGATCTGCGTATGGTAAGTGTTTTGAAGCCTTGGAAGAGCTTCCTCATTGTGCTGATATAACAAGGAGGTATTGTTCTAAGTTTTCCGGAGTTTTGCTAGTTGATGGGAAGTTCGTAAATGTTAAAGGCTACGAAAGAAAAATTCCAATCATCTATGGTATTGATTATCAAACTCACGATATTCCGACATTTGTTTTTAGTATTGCTGAAAACTTTATGTCTCTAATTAAGTTTTTTAGCTCCCTTAGGCTTTTAAACTACCCTCTAAGATATCTTGTATCGGATGACAATTTAAATATACCGCAGGCTTGCAGAGAGATTTATCCTAAAGCTTTCTGGCAGCTTTGTACTAATCATTTTAAGGAAAATATTAGAAGAACTCTTGGCGTAAGAACAGAACCTACACACCAATCATTTATGAGTGGGATTGAGGATCTTTTTTCCTTTAAAAGATCTGAGGATGATTTTAACAGAGTTGCTAAAAATGTTTTTAATGTGCATAAGAATAATGATTTGTATGTATCAATACTTTTGGATATAGAAAAAAGAAAAGAAAATCTGTTGGGGTATAAAGATGTTCCAAGAACAACCAACTTAATAGAAAGCTTTAACTCTCAGTTCCAGGCTAAGTTTAAGTTAATAAAGACATTTGAATCCTTTAGACATGCAGACCTTTGGAGTAACGGATACATCTTAAAAAGAAGATTTAGGGTATTTACTGATTGTACGGGCAAATTCAGGAGTTTAAACGGTAAAAGTCCGATTGAGATTTCCAAGAAACCTGATGTTGATTTACCAACCTTCTTTTGAATTCCAGGTGACCAAATTTGAACGGTAGCATGCAAATATGGCGCCCCCAGAGGGATTCGAACCCCCGACCCCTCGTTCCGAAGACGAGTGCTCTGATCCGCTGAGCTATGGAGGCAAAGCAACGGACTCTAAGAAAGTCCTGTGTTTCGTGTAAATTATACCACCGTAATCTGCTAAAATAAGGTTATGCAAAAGCTGAATAAACTGTTAGTGCCTCTTTATATACTCTTTCTAATATTTTCCTTTTTCTATGTTAAGTCGGTTTTAAAGGGAGTGCCTGTTTCCACAGCAGATAAAAAAGAGGAAGAAAATGTCGGGATAAAGAATATCACAGTAACCCTGACAGTTATGTCGCCCAGCTACACAAAAACGTACACACAGCAGTCCAAAAATGTAGATTCGGCTTCTGACTTATTGTTAAAAATTAAAGAAAATAATCAGGATTTCACATTCGACCGTACAGCTTACTCTTACGGGAGCGAGTTCGATCATGTAAATAATCTGGAAGCCACAGAAACGATGAAGTGGAAAATGTTGGATGGGGAAACTGACATAACATTAAAAATGGACAGTATGTATCTTGTCGACGGGAAAAACTACATTTTGGTGTATGAAAAAGTAACAGAGTAATTTACTCGAATCTCAACGCTTCTATCGGATCCTTTTTACTTGCACTAAGAGCCGGGTACGTTCCGAACACAACCCCTACAAATACAGAAAACCCCATCGCCAGACCAATTGCCCACCACGGTATTGTTGCCCGTATAAAACTGCTCACAACCAATGTTGATATGTAACCTAACAACAGCCCGACCACTCCACCCCCGAGGCTTATAACGATGGCTTCGGCTAAAAACTGCCTGCCTATGTTTTTCGAAGTGGCTCCCAACGCCTTCCTAAGCCCTATCTCCTGTGTACGCTCAGTGACCGAAACAAGCATTATATTCATAATCCCTATACCCCCCACTAACAGCGATATACCGGCAACAGCGGCAAGTGCGGAAGACAGTACCCCCAGAATCTGCTCTATGGATGACAGCACATCCTTTTGTGTTACAACTGAAAAGTCATCCGCCTTCATATCTTTTAACAACGCTAACCGGATTTCTCTCATCACTTCTTCAATGTTCTGACCTTCTTTAACTTTTACGGCTATGCTGGATAAAACTTCTACATTAAAGGCGGCTTTCAAAGATGTATCCGGCATAAATATTCTATCGTCGAAAGTGGGACTTTTTGGTTTCGCAACACCAAGGATCTCAAAAGTCGTATTTTCGATTTTTATTTTCTCACCCACCGGGTTACGGTCTCCAAATAATTCTTTTCTGACATCCGAGCTGATGAACACCAAATTGGCTTTTTGCGAATCGTCGGCTTTTGTGTAGTAAGAACCCAGCTCCGTCTCCAATCCGTAGATTGAGTATGATTGGTAATTTCCTCCTACGACAGTACCGGAATAAGTTTTAGTTTTATATTCTGCAACCTTTGCAACCCTCACGGAAGGTGTCACAGCAGTTATTTTGTCTCCTACATATAGATTTATCGTATCAATGTTTTTTAAACTGAGCTTGTTTCCCATAAAGGTTCTGCCCGGATCGTGATCTTCGCTCATTTTTGGTGTTATCAGAATTAGATTTGAACCCAAGGATTCAAATTGATCTGTAATGTAGTTCTGGAAACCTTGTACTACGGCCACCAAAGCCACTACGGAGAAGACACCTATAATGACACCGAGCATTGTGAGGAAGGTCCTCACTTTATTTAACGCCAGAGCTGACAGCGCACTTTTAATTGTTTCAGGAACGTAGATCATTTGACTATACGGCCGTCTTTTAACACTATTTTTCTTTGCGCTATTTTTGCAAGGTCATCATCATGGGTGACAAGGATTATAGTTTTACCCTGAGAATTCAGTTTTAGAAAGTTATTCACGATTTCGTCACCCGTTTTAGTGTCCAGGTTTCCGGTTGGTTCATCTGCAAGGATCATGCTGGGGTCATTGACCATCGCTCTTGCAATCGCGACTCTTTGCTTTTGCCCTCCCGACAGCTCGTTAGATTTATTTTTTAGCCGGTTCTGTAAACCGACTATTTCAATTACCTCTTTCGCCTTCCTTTCCCACTCAGAACCGGGCACTTTGCTGTATTTAAGAGGAAGGATGACGTTATCCAGGACGGTTGTGCGTTGTAGTAAATTGAAAGATTGAAAAACAAAACCTATCTCCTCGTTCCTTACTTGGGCAAGCTGTTTTTCGGTCATACCTTTGGTGTTAACGCCGTTAAGTATTATCTCACCGTCGGTAGGGGTATCCAGTAAGCCGAGTATATGCATCAATGTTGATTTACCGGAGCCTGATTTACCCACAATGGCAACAAATTCTCCCTTGTTTATCTCAATATCGATTCCCATCAGAGCCTCTATTTTCGTAGAACCCATATCATATATTTTGGATACGTTTTGAGCTTGTAATACGGGAGTCATTTTAATTAATAATCTTGGCGAAATATCCTTCGGTCAGTTTTTGATTATCTTCGGCCGGAATTACCACTTCGCTCACGTCCGTTTTAATTTCTGTATAAATATCTCCCTCCACTCCCAGCTCGACAGGAAGTTTTTTAAGTTTGCCGTTTTCTACGATCCATACGAAAGGGTTGTCCGAGATGTCATAAAATATTTCATCGATTGTAAGAGCCCGAACAGCTTCGCCGGTAGTCAAAACATCAATATACGCGTCGCCGGACATTCCTATTGCAAGCCGGTGTTCTGTGTCTCCGGTCACCGGTATTTCTATGTCAAAAACTCCGGTAGAGGAATTGGCAGTAAGCGGCAGCTGATCAATTTTAGTATTAAAGTCAAACGAAGCGTATGAATCCAGATTTATTTTAACCGGCTGTCCTAATTTAATATACCCGTAATCTTCCTGGTCTATTGATATCTCAAAAATAAACTTGTTCATGTTCGCCAAGGTCATAACTGTTTCACCGATGATGGCCGTTTCACCTACCTTTTTATTAACATCGATAATAGTTCCGTCGAACGGGGCATAAATATAAGAGTTGCTAAGTATAGACAGTTGGGCTTGGTAAGACGCTTCAGCCTGGCTTGCAAGTTCTTCCAGCTGCCTTACCTTTATGTTGTAGGCGTCTTCTCCACCGAGACTCTTGATGTTCGTTTCTTTCTCCTGTTCATACAGTTCCTTATTTCGGATAGCTACGTCACGGGCGTCTCTATACGATTGGACAGTTTGAAATTGGGCAGAGCCGTCAAGGTAGGCCATAAATTGACCTTTCTTTACCTCCTCGCCCTTTTTAACAAATATTTCAGAAATCTTCCCTGCCGACATAAATGTAAGATCCGCCTGCTCATCGGCCTTTATCTGTCCGCTTGCCGAAACGGTGCGTGACACTACCCTATTCTCAACTTCAACTTTTCTAACAAGTGATGTAAGTTGTTTTGGCCTCAACAAGAAAAACCACGCTCCCAGAGCCAGTGGTATGCCTATCAACAAGTATTTAATTAAATTTTTCGAGTCAAATTTTGGCATAACTGTGATATTATATTACCATGTTCGGGTTCTTAAAATCTCATCATCCGCTTAGACATGCAAGAAGTTTCAAACACGCGTTTACAGGAATATTTCACGCTCTTGTGGAAGAACCCAACTTTAGGGTTCAGGTGGTCATTGTTGTTATTTCGGTTCTGCTAGGCGCCCGTTTTAGAATAACAAATGCTGAGTGGGGCTTGCTTATACTTTCAATGGGTTTGCTCTTAATGGCTGAGGTTCTTAATACTGTGGTCGAAGATACAATAGATTTTTTTATAAAAGATTTTGATGAAGGTGTAAAAGTGATAAAGGACCTATCCGCCGGTTTTGTACTCATAACAGCCGTCACCGCGCTTATTATACTTATCCTGATATTCTGGCCTTATTTCCTGGTTTTGCTACCTGCTTAGGTAAATTAGGACCGCAAGATATATTGCCCCGAAAACGTATCCCGCTACAACATCCTGCACTGTGTGCGCTCCGATAATTATCCTGGAAATACCGACAAAAAGTATGTGATACACACTTATTGTACGAAGGAGGTACACAGCCAAACCGCTTCCGAAAACGTCTCTTTTAAATGTTAAAAAAAACAGTAGGCCCCAAAAGCAAACGTAAAAAATCACGTGACTGCTTGGGAATCTATACATATCCCCGAGTTTGGTGGGATCTCCAGCGTACGAGTCTAATCTTGGAATTTTAAATATATTTTTTAATACGACTGAGTATAAAAGGCTAAGTATTGCCAGAAAGAATATTCCGGCTTCTTTTATATATCCGGAAACCACGAAATACGCGATGAATGAGAGGGATAAAACTGCCACGATGGGAATGCTGTTTCCGAAAAAACTCGCGGATTCAATAAAAACTTTTAAAAAGGCAGGCATTTAAATTTAGTATCCTTTCTCGTTAATCTCTTTCAGTGTCCCCGGCTCCATAATATACATTCTTACATAATCCTGGTTTGCTTTTGTCAATGTAAATATAGGATCGTACCTCTCCATCCAGTATTCTGATTTTTCTCCGGAAGCGGTTTCGGTGAATGTCTGAGGATTTCGTATATGAATGTAGAACCCGGCCTTGTTCGTATCTTTTTCCAGTGGCACGTAATATCTCACAATAGATTTTCTTTCGTTAGTAGAATAAGCGTTAATCTCAGGATACTGTTTTATAAACTCCGAAATGCCCTCCCAATCCCTGTAGTACGGAAATCCAAAAAGACTTAAATGGTAAATTGGGGTAGGTTCAGGAAAGGTCCACGCGAGGAATTTTTCTTCTTCCCAGGGATATTCTTTGTTGTTGTCGACAAAAACCGCGTAACTTTGAGCAAATATAAACATGAATATCAAAAAAAGTATAACCTGATACGCCCAAGCAAAAACCGTGCCGGGAAGTTTCTCGGAAAGAAAATCGAGAAAACTGTCGAGTCCGATAGAAATTATAATAATTACCGGCAAAATATAGACGTAAATATGTGTCCCCGGTATGTAAACTAACCACTCCATGAAAGCAAAGGGTATAAAAAACCAGATGAATAATGCTATATAGGACGCCGCGCTTTTAAAAGTAATTTTCTTCGGCGGTTTTAAGCCGTAAGCTTTGTAGTATAGAAACGCCAATCCCAGCAATGAAGCTAGGATGTAAAAATGGACGACGTAGATTGGCTGGTAAACCGAGAATAAATATTTTGAGCTGGATATTTTTGAAGATACGTCGCCGGATATTCTTCCCGACCAATAAGAAAGTGTGGACTCTGAAATCGAAAGTATGAAAGGTATATAAAAAGCTAGAAGAAGCGCGCCCGACACCGATAGCGATATAATGATGGTCCTTAAAGCTGCAGGATCTTTTTTATAGTTTCTTTTGAGCCAGACGGACATTAGGTATAAAACAAAAGGAAAGATAAACACGGCGTCGTAGTGTGAAAGTATCCCCAACGCCCAGAAAATAAATGCGCATATGACGCCCTTGTGTTTGTAGTCGGTTCTTTTAACGGCAAGACTAAGCATATATAGAGCAAGGATCATAAAAAGTATCGTGAACGATTGATACTGAACGATGCGCGAAAATGCTACGAAGAACCCGTTACTTCCAAGAAGAAGAGCCGAAATTAATGCCGCCCGTTTCCCAAAATGCATCTGAACAAGTTTATACAAGAAAAATACCGAAAGTATTCCTGCCATTGCGAAAGGAAGTCTGATTAACAGCTGGTTTGTGTAATCGGGATTTATAAACTTCAGAATGTATGTGATGACAAACTGGATGGGACCTTTTCTCTGGTCCATAAGGTAACTGAAAAAATTCTGACCCTCGTTCGGCAGATAAAGAGCTTTTATCTCGTCTCCCTGATAGTCCGAGTAGCCAAGGTTAAAAAACCTCAGTATCACGGCGGGAACCATTACCCCAAACAGAACCAGATTAATATTTTCTATCAGTTTTTTCATGTTCCCCTACACCATATATTACCAGTTCGTTCATTGCTCTGGTAGTAACAACGAAAGCCCGTCTCGCCTCGTCGAAGGATTTAATTTCTCCGATGTTTAAACCGAGAACGTATACCTTTGAAAACTCCAGACCTTTTGAATTTAGGGCGTTCATTACATATACGCCTTTAGGAATGTAGTTCACGCGGGTTCCGGAATCCAAAATAACCAGCTGTTCTTTGTTTTTAACTATTTTTTTCATTTCTGCAGATATTTTGTCTAAAAGAGAGTCGTCATAGCAAATAACACCGATACTTTTATCCAAAACCTTGATGTCCTTTTTAATTTCCGACAAAAATCCATTTACTATCTCGTCGCCGGAATTAACTAGCACCGTGATCGGTTCCTTTCCCGTCCTGTTTATTGATTCAGGCATAAAGTCTTTTGTGAAGGGGGCTAAGATATTGCGCGCAAACTCAATGATAGGCCGGATGCTTCTATAATTAGTGGAAAGCTCGAATCTCACAGAGGTTTTTGCTTCTTTTATGATATCAAAAAGGTCTTCCCATCTAGCGATGCCTGAGGGATCCAGAGACTGATTAAGATCTCCAAATATACCGAACCTGCCCCTAAGGACCACCTTTGACATTATTGCGTACTCCAGCGGTGAAAAATCCTGGCCCTCGTCGACAACACAGTACTCGTATGTCGGGTGTTTTTGAATCCCCATCAGTGACAGATAAATATAGACGTATAGTATGGATTGAGCGTAGTTAAGACGCTGTTTTACGTCTATCCCAAAAACCTTCGCCATTTCGGAAACCTCATTCGTTTTTATATCGTTCTTCATGTCCGCCAGCTTGTTGACCAGTTTTCTGAGGCTTTTTATATTTTCCCTGCACAGATATGCTTTTATCGAATCATTTGGAAGTTCCTTGAGCTCATCCTTTTGGTTGGTAAGCTCTTCTTCAAGCTCGGTGAGAATCTCATTGATATTTTCGGACGGGGACATGTTGGTCGAATATTTATATCCACCGAAAGGTTCGAATTCTGTTACCTTAAAGAGCTCGGAGAGTTTTCTTTCGTACAAACCGTGAATTTTCTCCAGCGAGACATAAAGTTTTTTAAGATCCTTTAGTTTGAATCCCATTAGATCACCCGGCGTGTCGAGGTCGGTTCTGATCTGTATCTGTTCGCGGAATATTAAATTAACAAGTATTTCTCTGACAGTCTTGTAATTTATATCGAAAATTCCCAATCTGGGAAATAGTGTAGAAAGGTAGCCGACAAGTATCTGATTTTTTGCCACCACAATGGATTTTTCTGAATGAATTAAATTCGGATAATTAAAAAATATGTGGGCCAGTTTATGTATAGCGACAGTACTTTTTCCGCTTCCGACACAGCCCTGCACTATACATATCTGTCTGGGGTCGGATTCTATGATATCCATTTGCGACTGCTGAATTGTTTCTACAATGTCTTCCAGGACGCCGCCTGTTTTCCTACCAATCTTGTCTATGATAACTTCGTTTTCGTCCAGCTGTATATCGTTGTTGTAATATTTGACCAGCTCACCGTCGGCAATTTCATAAGTTCTTTTTAACAGCAGGTCTCTTTTTTCAACGCCGCCCGGTGTATCGTAGTAAACATTTTTCTGTGGGTATCTGTATCGGTAGTAAACTGAGGCAATTTTCGCACGCCAGTCCGTGACTGAAGGACTTGATTCAGAAAGTCCGAATTTTCCTATATAAATTTTTTCTGTTGAACTTCTATCTTTTAGGTCTATGCGTGCAAAGTAAGGCTGGATAAGCAGGTATTTTAATTCTTCTATTCTTTTAAACTTATCCTTTAGATTAAGTGCGGCATTTTTTTCGTGGAGCTGTTCCAGGAACATTAAAAAATCAGGGCCGAACTCCCCCTCCTGCTTGAGCTCCTTCAGCCTGTCCAGATTGGAAATACCGACACTCTTAAGCGTTTCTTCCAGTATTTTAAGCGTCTTTTTAACAGAGCTTTTCAGGCTTTCTACATGTTGTTTCTCTTCTATAAAGATTTTGTCCATATCAGTAATCTTTCTTTGCTATTAGTACAACAAACTCACCCTTAATTTTCTTTTGTAGATAATGATTGGATATTTCCGTCAAACTGCCCCTGACAACTTCTTCGTGCATTTTGGTAATGTCGTTGCACACACAGACCTGCCTATGTCCTAATACTTTTTGGGCAATTTTCATAGACCCCGACAGTCTAAACGGAGATTCATAAAAGATCAAGGTGGCGTCAACACCAGCGTATTTTTCAAAGAATTTTTCTATTTGAATTGTACCTTTGGGTAAAAATCCTAAAAACAAAAACTTATCGGTAGGGAGTCCGGAGATTGATAGTGCCGCTGTGACCGCTGAGGGGCCGGGTATGGACTCTATCTCGACGTTTTCCGCGATAAGATCCCTGACAAGCTTAAAGCCCGGATCCGATATCGAGGGTGTTCCGCTGTCGGAGACAAGAGCCAACGATTTTCCATCCTTGAGCATTTCCTTTATTTGTTCTATCACTCTGGTGTGGTTCTGGTCCCTGTACGATATCTGGGGTTTTGAAAAAGAGTATTTTTTAAGAATCTTATCGGTCTCCCTGGTATCCTCTGACAATATGACATCGACACCCTTTAGAACCTCTATAGCCCTTAAGGTAATATCGGCCATATTTCCAATTGGAGTAGATACAATATATAATTTCGCCTTAGACATAAACATTGTTCATTTTAGCATTTTATGGGTTTAAAGACTAAACACGGTACAATTAAATATCCGGCATTTTTCCCCGACGCGACCCACGCGTACATAAAAGGTATCTCATCGCGGGACATCTTAGCTTCCGGAACCACCGGGCTTGTAGTAAATACATACCACGCCATAATTGACAAGACGGTTGATGTTATCGAAAAGTGCGGTGGCCTGCATAAATTTATGGGTTTAAACATACCCATAATCACTGACTCCGGAGGGTTTCAGGCGATGTCGCTTGTAAGAAGAAGTCCGGGTAATGGAAAGATAACAAGAGACGGGATCAAATTTAAAATGGACGGTTCCAGAAAAAGTATTACTCTCACACCTGAAAACTGTATACAAACTCAGGCCAAGCTCGGCGGGGACATTATGATGTGCCTGGACGACTGCACTGATCCCGGAGAATCTCAAAAAGAGCAGGAGCTTTCGGTTGTGAGGACCGTCGCGTGGGCCAAAAGATGCAAAGAAGAATTTGAAAAAGTAACCAAGCATGTCAGAAGAAAACCCCTCCTTTTTGCTATAGTTCAGGGCGGAAATAGTAAGGAACTACGTAAAAAGTGTGCCGAAGAACTCATTAAAATAGGATTTGACGGCTATGCTTATGGGGGTTGGCCGGTTGACGGTGACGGGGTGTTCTTAGATGAAATGCTATTTTTTGCTGCCGGATTAATGCCCGCCGGGAAGCCTAAATACGCAATGGGTGTTGGAAAACCGGAAGACATTAAAAAATGCATAAAGATGGGTTACAACATATTCGATTGTGTTCTTCCGACAAGGGATGCAAGACACAAAAGACTTTATGTTTTTAGCGGACGGGCAGAAAAAGGATACGAATTTATTTACATGCGCGCCAAAAAGCACGAAACAGACCGGGAGCCTGTCTCAAAATCCTGCACCTGCGAGTTGTGTACACAGCACAACCGTGCATATCTCTACCACCTTTTCAAGCAGGGAGATTCTAATGCCGGGCGTCTTGCCACTATTCACAACCTCACCTTTTATTCTCAATTCACGGAGTCCCTAAAGTAGGTCTTGCACGTGTTGACACTATTGA